>OODU01000277.1_pt1 | contig 60010 bp, 52 predicted proteins | sample 1671171 | NCBI WGS metagenome assembly OODU01 (sample SAMN06348129, study PRJEB24527) | human gut metagenome | biome: human gut; feature: ankylosing spondylitis patient; material: feces | host: Homo sapiens | place: China | collected 2015-10
AGCCGAATTGTGTAAAGGTAGCACGACAGACTCTGACTCTGTTTGTGAGGGTTCGAATCCTTCTTCGGCTGCCACATTGCCCCGAAATCGAAAGGTTTCGGGGTTTTTTCTGTTTTCCGGCGGTTTTTTGTGCTATACTTATGGTAACTCATACTGTTTAAGGAGGCGCCGCCATGAAATTTCTTGTCGTCGTAGATATGCAGAACGACTTCATCTCGGGCAGTCTGGGAACGTCCGAGGCACAGAAAATCGTCCCGAATGTGGTGCGGAAAATCGAGTCCGCGCCGAAAGAGTCGATTTTCGTCACGCTCGACACCCACCCGGCAGACTATATGGAAACGAACGAGGGCCGTCACCTGCCCGTCCCCCACTGCATCACAGGCACCGAGGGCCACGCGCTCGCCCCCGAGATCGCGGCGGCGCTTGCGGGCGTGGAGGAAAGCCGCTTCCTCGAAAAGCCGACCTTCGGCGCGACCGCTCTTCCCGAAAAGCTGCGCCAGGCGGCCGGAAGCGATACCGTGACCGAAATCGAGCTTGTCGGCCTGTGCACGGGCATCTGCGTGCTCTCGAACGCCATTCTCTGCAAGGCCGCCTTCCCGGAGGCCGACGTTTCGGTTGACGCCGCGTGCTGCGCCTGCGTCACCCCGGCCTCGCACGATACCGCTCTCGCCGCCATGGAGCTGTGCCAGATCGAGGTGCGGAACAAGGGCGGCGAGCCGTGGCGGAAGTGAGGTGCGCCATGACCCGTCCGCGTATCCGCATCACGCTCATCGACCGCAAAGGCCCGCACGGCTGTCACCGCGGCCACAAAATCGGCGACAGCTTCGACTTCGACACCGAGCGCGGTCTGCTCTGTCCGATGGTGATGCACGTTGCCTTCCCCTACATTGATATTCTGCGCTACGGCGGCAGCATTCCCGGTCAGGAACCCGGCACAGCGGTGTTCTGCTGCCCGGACGTCGATACCATCAATGTGTTCAAAATCCAAATCGAGGAATAAAAAACGCCCGCTCGTCCCTTTTTATCGGGATAAGCGGGCATTTCTATGCCTGTTTTAGCGGATCGGCAGCATCTTGCCGGTCTCGAAGGACTCCTTGCAGCGGTAAGCAGCCTCGGAGACAGCGGTGCCGTCGTAAACGGTGAGGTCGGACGGCTTGGTGTTGTCGCGGACATGGCCGGTGAAGGCAACCATCTCGGCAACGAAAGCCTCGTGCCAGCGGCTCATGAAGTCCGGGTAATACTCCTCGCGGGAGCCGTGCTCGTCAACGATGTTGAGCAGGTTCTTCGCGCCGACGTTTGCGATGCGCAGCGTGCCGTGGGTGCCGATGATCTCGGTTTCGACGTTCGAGCCCGCGGCGTGGGTGCGGTTGGTGAACATGAAGCCCATAGCGCCGTTCTCCATCTGGATCGTAGCGGCCGCATTGTCGGCGTCGTTCAGCTCCTTGTACAGATCGAACTCGAATACGCCGCCGATTGCCCAGACATTCTTGACGTTCGAGCCAGTGAACCAGCGGATGAGGTCGATGTCATGTACGCACATATCGAGGTACTGGCCGCCGGAGTGCGGCGCGAACTTGAGGGTGGACTCGATGGTGGAACGCGGGTCCTGGGTATAGGAGCGAACCAGAACGACCTTGCCGATGTCGCCGTTGTCGATTTTGCGCTTTGCCTCAGCGTAGGACTTGTCGAAGCGGCGCATGAAGCCGAGCTGGAAAATCAGGTCGGGGTGAGCCTCGATGACCTTCTCAGCGTCCTTGCACTGTGCAACGTCCGTGCCGAGCGGCTTCTCGCAGAAAACGTGCTTGCCGTTGTTCATCGCGATCTCGATCTGCTGGCAGTGCAGGAAGGACGGGGAAACGATAACGATCGCGTCCAGCTCCGGGTTCTTGCACATCTCCTCGAAGTCGGTGTAGGTGTACGGAACGCCCAGCTCAGCGGCAACTTCCTTGACGCGGTTCTCGTCTACATCGCAGATAGCAGCAAGCTCGCAGCCCGGGACCTGCGTTGCGAGGTTCTTTGCGTGCTCATAACCCAGACGGCCCAGACCGACCGAACCAACCTTGACAGTTTTCATAGTTAAAACTCTCCTTTTCTCCGAAAAACACTTTTCTGCGGCCATTCCGGCCGACCGTTCTCTCTGTTTGACTATGGCTTTATTTTAGTCCCGCCGGCGGAAAAAAAACAGAGCAATCTTGCGAAAAGAACGGGGGATTTTTCGCGGAAAAACCGGGGGCAGGGAGAAAGAACTTTCAAATTCTTGCGGTAAGCGCCCCTTCCGGGGCAGGGATGCTGCCGATGGGCCGCGCCCCCTCGGACGCATTTTTCCCTTGACGGGAGTCCGCTTCTCTGCTATGCTGAAACCATAGAGTAAAGTTCCGCGCTGCCGTTCCGTTTCAGGCGGCGCCCGACAGAAAAAGAGGCGTATCATTATGAAAATTGACGGCAACGAGCTTGCAATCATGCAGAACGAGCTCGATCAGCAGGGTTTCCACGAGGAAGCTCTCAAAATCAAGATGGAGTTTCTCCGTCAGGTGCGTGAGTCCGGCGACCACTGCCCCTGCAAGGAAAAATGCCCCCACCACGGCAACTGCTTCGAGTGCGTGACCATCCACCGTGGCCACCGTGACCACCTGCCCATGTGCCTGTGGGACATGGTAAACGAGCGCATCGCCGCCCTCAGCCACATCACCGAAGGCTCGCTCTACGCCTACGAGGCGCGCGTCAAGGCCGAGCGCGAGGCGGCCGAAGCACAGGGCTGCACCGGCGGCTGCGAGTAAAATTTGCGACAGGCTTTTGTGAGGCTCACTTCGGTGAGCCTTTTTCCTTTTTCTGTGCATATATCCGGAATAATCGGACAAAATCTTTATATTTCGTTAAAAATTTCGCGGAAGGCTGTTCTGGATATTGCTTTTTCGTCACCAAAAGGCTATAATCCAATAGTAATATGGGCGGAGTATCCGCTCCATCGGGCGGCAGGGTGTCAGGAGATGCCCTTTTCTGCCCCAGTATAAAAGATCGGAGGCGCTGTATGCGCATCATAATTGTAGGCTGCGGCAAGGTCGGTTCCGCGCTGGCGGAGCAGCTTTCCGCAGAGGGTCATGAGCTGACGCTCATCGACTTATCCGAGCGGCGCCTGGAGGAGCTGACCAACCGTCTGGACCTGACGGCTGTTGTCGGCAGCGGCACCAGCTATCAGGTGCTTCTCGAAGCCGGCGTACAGGACACCGACCTCGTCATCGCGGTCACGACACACGACGAGATCAACCTTCTCTCCTGCCTGACCGCCCGAAAGGCTTCCGGCTGCCACGCCATCGCACGCGTGCGTGATCCGCAGTACGTCGCGGACCTCGGCTTTATCCGGGATGAACTCGGTATTTCCATGGCAATCAACCCCGAGCTTTCGACCGCGCGTGTCGTTTCCCGACTCATGCGTTTCCCGTCCGCCATCGGCGTCAGCACGTTCGCACGCGGCCGCATCGAGCTGCTCGACGTCCGCATTCCGGCGGGGTCCCGTCTGGAGGGTCTGGCGGTATGCGAGGTCAATCCCCTTCTGCGCACCAATGTGCTGCTGTGCATGGTCCGCCGCGGCGACACGACCTATATCCCCAAGGGCGACTTCATTCTGCACGCGGGCGACGATATCACGGTCATTATCCCCCCGAAGGAGCAGAAGTTCTTCTTCGACCAGATCGGCGTCCCCAGCATGCCCATCAAGAACGCCATGCTGGTCGGCGGCGGCAAAATCGCCTTTTTCCTCGCGAAAATCCTGCTTGACGCCGGTCTCTCGGTGAAAATCATCGAAAACAGCCTGGAGCGGTGCGAATTTCTGTCCGAGAAGCTGCCTGCCGCAACGGTCATTCACGGCGACGGCACCGACCGCGAGCTGCTCGACGAGGAGGGCCTGTCCTCCTGCGGCGCGTTCGCATCCCTCACCGGCATGGACGAGGAGAACATCCTGCTCTCCCTGCACGCCGGACGCCACTCTAAGGCTCGTCTGTTCACCAAGGTCAACCGTGTGAACTTCGAGGAGGTCATTTCGCACCTGCCCATCGGCACCATCGTCCGCCCCAAGCAGACCACCGCCGAGCTTATCGGCCAGTACACCCGCGCCATGCAGAACTCGATGGGTTCGAACATCGAAACCCTGCATCAGCTCGGCGGCGCGGAGGCGCTTGAGTTCCGCGTGGCCGCGCACCACCTGACCGGCGTTCCGCTTCAGGATATGCCTATCCGCCCGGATGTGCTGCTGTGCTGCATCAACCGCAAGGGCCGCCGCATCATCCCGCGCGGCCGCGACGAGCTTCAGGAGGGCGATACCGTTATCGTTGTATCCACCCGTCAGGGCATGAACGACCTTCAAGATATTTTCCTGCCGTAGGAGGCACAATAAATGAATTTTGCCATCGTTCGATACCTCATCGGCTGGATGCTGGGCATCGAGTCGGTCTTTCTGCTCTGTCCGGCGCTGACCGCCGTTATCTACGGCGAGGAGGAGCTCCCCGCTTACCTGATTGCGGCGGCGGTTTCTCTTGCCGGTGCGGCGCTCCTGTGCCACAGAAAGCCGAAAAACACCCGCTTCTACGCCCGCGAGGGCTACGTGACCGTTGCGCTCTGCTGGCTCATTCTGGCCGTTATCGGCGCACTGCCGTTCGTGCTCAGCGGCGAGATACCGTTTTTCGTCGATGCGCTCTTTGAAACGGTTTCCGGCTTCACCACGACCGGCGCGACCATTCTCAGCGACGTCGAGGCGCTGTCCCACGCTTCCATGCTGTGGCGCTGTCTGACGCACTGGGTCGGCGGTATGGGCGTGCTCGTGTTCATGCTGATCGTGCTCCCGCTCGCGGGCGGACAGACCATCTTCCTCATGCGTGCGGAAAGTCCCGGCCCCTCGGTTTCCAAGATGTCGCCCCATATGCGCGACACCGCGACCATTCTGTACGCCATCTACTTCGGTCTGACCGTGCTCCAGATGCTTCTGCTGCTCATCGGCGGCATGCCGTTCTTCGACGCGATCTGCGTCTCGCTCGGCACTGCCGGTACGGGCGGCTTCGGCAACTGGAACGATTCCATCGCGCACTACAACAGCGCGTACCTCCAGAACGTTATCACGGTCTTTATGATCCTGTTCGGCATCAATTTCAGCGCCTATTTTCTCATCCTCACCCGGAAATTCCGTCAGGCGTTCCGCATCGAAGAAATCCGCGTCTATCTCGGCGTGATTTTCGTGTTTGCGGGACTTATCGCGTTCAACGTGCGGCCGATGTTCGGCTCGCTGCGCGAGAGTTTCCACCACTCGCTTTTTCAGGTCGCGTCCATCATCACGACCACCGGTTTCTCGACCATGGACTTCGACCGGTGGCCGGCGTTCAGCAGAGCGCTGCTCGTGCTGCTCATGTTCATCGGCGCGTGCGCCGGTTCGACAGGTGGCGGCATGAAGTGCTCGCGCATCCTGCTGCTCGGCAAGAGCGTCAAGAAAGAGCTGATGTGCCTCATCCACCCGCGTCTGGTGCGCGTCAACAAGATGGACGGCCAGCGCGTCGCGCATGAGGTCATTCGCTCCATCAACGTCTTTGTCGTGGCCTACGCCGGTATTTTCATCGTTTCCCTGCTCATTATCGCGTTCTCGTGCGAGGACCTCGTGACCTGCTTCACCTCGGTCGCCACGACGCTCAACAACGTCGGCCCCGGCCTGTCGCTGTGCGGCCCGACCTGCAACTTCGGCTTTTTCCCGCCGGTGAGCAAGCTCGTTCTGATTTTCGATATGCTCGCAGGACGACTGGAGCTGTTCCCGATGCTGCTGCTGTTTACGCCGGGTACGTGGCAGCGCAACAAATAAAAGACTGTCGAAAACTCCCTGCCTGCGGCGGGGTGAGGGCACCCCGCCCTACGGGACTGTCCTACTCCGGAACGTTCTGCCCTGCGGGACAGCGCCCGATACAAATACCGACACAACAAAACACCTTCCGAAAACGGTTTTGAGCCGTAAGCGCAAGGTGTTTTTCTGTTTTATTATCGCTTGAAGCGGCGCAGGACGGCCTGCATTTCCTCCTTGCCCTCGCCGGAGGAGATGATGCAGACGGCGTAGACCGCCGCGCCGACCACGCAGGCAAGCGCCAGGCGCAGGATATTGCCGAGCGGCAGCAGCGTGCACGCATAGGCGGCGCCGCCGCAGAGCACGGCGGAAATCACGATGCGCACGACCGAGAGCGTCGGCACACGGAACAGAAAGCGCGAGCGGACTCTTGCGCAGGTGATCAGGAAGTAGGACGCGAACGCCACGATCGAGCCGAGCGCACCGCCCGTGAAGCCGAGCAGCTTAAGCAGGACAATGCTGCTCACGACCTTGATGCAGGCCGCGATGGCGCTGTTCTGGAGCACGTGCACGGTCGCCTGCTCAAGCTCGTAGGCCTTGTTTGCGTACTCGGTCAGACCCATGAACAGCATCGCAAGCGCGGTGTAGGCAATGACCGGTGCGCCCGCTTCGTAGCCCTTGGCGAACAGAAAGCGCGACATCGGGAGCGAAACCGCCGTCAGACCGGCGACCGCCGGAACGGCAATCAGCAGGTACAGGCGAACGCCCTGGTCGAGCAGCGGCTTTGCGGCCGCCTTACCGCCGTCGCGCCACGCGCGCAGCACCGCCGGGTATACGCCGCGCATGATGCCGACCGAAATCATGGTGAACAGTCCGCTCGCAATCGAGTTGTTGGTCGAATAATAGGCGTAAAGCACATCGCCGTAGAAGCCGACAACGAGGTACTTGTCGATCTGGTTGAGCAGCGCGACCGAGATGGAAACGCCCATCAGCGGCACGCCATATTTGAGAAAACGGTTGAGCAGCGGCTTGGAGAAGTAACGCAGCCGGACGATCGTCGGCAGACCGAGCGCAAAGACCGCGCCGACGGACGCCACGCCGTCTGCAATCGTGTTGGCGAAAATCGCCGGGAACGCGGACGGATAGTTGGACTTGCCGCCGACAAGCGCGAACGCGACCGCGAGCTTGAGCGTCGCCGAGGTCAGCGACCAGAAGATAGACGCCTTGACGCGGCCGAGCTGAATGAGCGCGGCGTTCAGCACCTGAAACGCGGTGTACGAGCAGAACATGAGCGCGCCGCCCCAATAGAGTGTGTTGCCCGTTACCGTTGCCGTGATGCCGCAGCCTGCCGCCACGATGACGCACAGGCCGAGGTAGATGGTCGAAACGGTCGAGAACAGGCCGCGGCCGCTGTCCGCGCGGTATTCCTCGCCCACGTAGCGCGTCGCGGAGTTCGCCATCCATCCGGCAAGAATCAGATAGATGAGCTGCACGGTCGTGTTGGTCAGGTTGAAGCCTGTTACCGCGCCCTCGACGAAAATATGCGTGTAGAGCGACGAGCACGCGATGACGAGCAGTCCCTCGACGACCTTCGCCGGCAGGAACATCATCGCATCTCGCGTCATAGTATTTTTAGAGGACAAATCCATCCCTCTCTTTCGGTCAGATAGATTTATTATACCACATATATCGCGAAAAAGCGACCTCTATTTCCCTCCGGGGGAGCCGGGTAATCTCCCTCCGAGGGAGAGCGCGAAATCTTCCGCTGTTCCTGCGGCGCAGACGCAGGAGGCGGAGATTGTGCCCCCGGCGGGCACGAGCCTTTTTCCCTCCGGAGGAGAGGGTGAACGGTTCCGCTGTTCCTGCGGCCTTGGACGCAGCAGGCGAGGTTGACCCCAATCCCGGGGTGGGGAGAGATGCTGCCGGGCGGCAGCCGGGGCTTGCAAAAGGGGGTACAGGACACCCCTAAAGACGGGGTTTCCTATACCCCCTCTTGCGACTCCCCCTGACCTTCCGGTCTGCCGCTCAGCGGAGCTTCGCAGCTAAGGCGCGGGGGACGCAATTAAGACCGCGCTATCATCCATGGCTCTTCAACGCCGTTTGGGGATGGCTTCGCGCTCGATTTCCGCGCATATCAGTGCGCGGCAGCGGGGTGACCGGTTATAACTGGTTATTGGGAACTCTCCGTAGGGCGGGGTGCCCCGCCCCGCCGCCTCTAACGGTCTGCACCGACGTCTCCGCCGCCAGACGGCGTCTCCCCTTACGGGGTAATTTCACCGGTAGGTAAATACTTCGCCTGCTGATTTGCACCCTGAAGCACCAGCACGCCGTCCTCAAACGCAATATTGCTGACCTTGAACGCGGCCTTCGCCGTTCCAACAGTCTGGCCGAAGCTGTCAATGCAGACGACCGTCCTGTCGTCCGTCTGAAGCGCATACAGACCGGCGCCGTCGGTCGGCAGCTCCGTCGGCGTCGAAACATCCCACGTTACCGTATACAGCACCTTCGCGCTGCCGCCCGCCGGGCAGTAAAAGATTTCATAAGTACGGTCCTTGACCCAGCCGGCGTACAGATTGCTGCCCTCGCTGTACAGCGCATTCTGGTACGTCCTGCTGAGCGCCCTGCCGTTCAGATCACAGACCTTGTAATAGCCGATGCTGTCCGAAACAATGCAGGTCTCGCCGCTCTGGTTGAGGCTGGTGATATTCTTCGCGCCGAGCGTGGCGGCCCTGCCGTCCTTCACGAGGACAGACGGACTTCTGTCGTAATTGATGAGCAGCACATCGCCTCTGCCAGAGTAAGCGCCGAGCGAAACGCCCTTGACGCGCCACAGCTCGCGGGTCTGGTTGTCGATGGCAGTGATGCTGCCATCGCTGCTGCGGACGAGCGACTTGCCGTCGTTGCTCCACGAGCTCAGCGCGTTGAACTCCGCCTTGCCGTGCGTGCCGTCCGCGCGAATGATGAGGTACGTACCGCCGCTGCCGGTGTTAAACTGCTTCGCCCACGCCTTCGTGCCGTCCGGGCTGATGCCGGTTATCGTGCGGTTTTCGAGCCGTTCGCCGGTCTTGAGGTTCACGACCGTGCAGTGTGCGTCCGTATCGGTCCATTCAACCTCTGCCCACACGCCGAACAGATGCGCATTCTGGAAATAGCCGTTTGTGTTCTCGAAATCGGTCAGCAGGCGTTTTCCTGCCGCGTCCTCGATCGTCACGGTTCTTTCGTTCGGCACGAGCACATAATGCGCCGCTTCCTCCGCCGGTGCGAGGGCGTACCTGCTGTCGTACAGGCGGAGCGTGGTCGCGATGGACTGCTCGCGCGTATACGCACCGTCCGGAGTGAACTGATTGCTGCCGGTGCCGTTCATGATACCCTGACGATAGACCCAGTTGATGTCGCTGCGCGCCCACGACCGGATTTTCTCGCCGTCCGCGAAAACGTGCGGCAGACGGTCGTTTACGTCATTTTTGACGTTCTTGTTCAGCACGCCCAGACGGTACAGCATACTTGCGGCTTCCTGACGGGTGATGTTCTTCTGCGGCGCGAATTTTCCGTTTCCGACGCCGTTCACCACGCCTGCCGAGGCGCAGAGCAGCACATCCGCGTTATCCGTATCCGAAAAGCTGACGCTGCTGCTCGTGTATGCGGTGAGCGCGTCTTTTTTCTCCCACGCGCGGTAGACCGCAGCGGCAAGCGAGCAGAAATCCTCGCGAGTGATTGCCGTATCGAACGCGCTGTTCACCTGCGAGGGCACTATACCGGCCGCACGCGCCGCGTCAACCGACTTCTGCGCCCACGCGCTCGGCGTGTCCGCCGCCCCGGCTGCGGTCATCATCGCTGCTGCAAGCAGCGCCGAAATCCACATTTTCTTCATGAAATTGCTCCTCCCTTTTATCAACCATTTTTTGTGTTTTCAGTATAATCCTGCCACCCCGGTTTGTCAATCACGGCAGGTTTTTCCTTTACACTATTTGGGACGTTACTCGGAAAGGACAAGTTCCCTTATCGGGTGACGTCGGTGTATTCCACCACGGTGTAGTACGAAAGCGAGCCGTCCTCGTTTCTCTCCTCCTGCCGCACCATACGCTGCTCATCGTCGTACCATATCTTTTCTGTCGAGCCGTCCGCTTGCGTGCGGGTCGATGTCTTCGCGCCCGCATCATAAACCCTGTCCCCCTGCGGCATATTCGCTGCGTCGGGCAGGTCCTCGCCCATATACACCACGTACCCGTACCGGTCTGTCACGGTATAATCCGTGCCGACCGTGCCGTACGGCTCATAGGTATTTCTGGTCTGTATGGTATATCCGGTCGCGGAATCGTGCTCGAAAGTGCTTTCCGCCATCTGTTCGCCCTGTGTATTGTACCATTTCTCCTGATATGGTTCGCTTTCCTCGCCGCGGTAGGTATAAACCGCCGTTCGGTACGAGCTTTCGGACTGTATCGTGCGCCCCAGTTCGTCATACTGCACATGCTGTGTCGCATATCCGCCATAGCTTGTGATATACCGGGTCATTTCGCTGCCGTTATAGACTTCTCTGTCGCCGTAGCCGACGATGAACGGGTGCATGGAGGTGAGCGACCAGACCCGGCGCTCCTGTGCGTCAAAGCCGGTCAGCGTTGTAGCGAAATACTCGCCGTCCGAGCGTTCCACTTGCTGCTCGACCCGCGCCGCCGGTTCCACATACGCCAGCAGCGTCCAGTTTTCCGCCGTCGGGCGGACGTACCGCAGTCCGTTCAGCGAAGCGACGCCGAAAACACAGACCGTCGCGGCCGCCGCGCACGCCGCCAGCATTCCCACACGTTTAGCAAGGTGAAGTTTCATGAAATCCCGCCTTTCTCTGTCTGCTCTCAAATGCCTGTCCTTTTCCTCAGTATAGCATAGATTTTTCCAGAGCGGTATATGTTTCTGCAAAATTGCACGGTGAAAATGCAAATATGCGTTTTTTGCCGGGCGGAATGAATTTCCGGTGCGCCGGAGCAGCTCTTTCCCGCAGGGCGGGGTGCCCCCACCCCGCCGTTTGGAACGTCCTGCACCGATTGACGGCATTTCCTCCGAGATTGGCGCCTTCCCGTAGGGCGGCATGACCCCATGCCGCCGTTTTGAACGTCCTGCACAGATTGACGACATTTCCTCCGAGATTGACGTCTTCCCGTAGGGCGGCATGACCCCATGCCGCCGTGTAACGATGTGCACCGATTGACGGCGGCGGGCTGAGAGCAGCCCGCCCTACGGAAGCGCGATTTTTCATGATACCACACTATTTTTACATAAAAAAACTCCCGCAGAGCGTTCTTACTCTGCGGGAGTTCGTTATTTATGCTGTTTCAGCCTGTGTGCGGGAGATTAAGCCTCCGGTGCGTACAGAGCCTGCAGACGCTGCAGGTGAGCGTAACGCTTGGTGGACTCGACCTCGGAGCGCTCGAACAGACCCTCTGCGCGATCCGGGAAGGAACGGGTCAGAGCGGAGTAACGAGCCTCGCCCATCATGAACTTGCGGTAATCCTCGGTCTTGGGCTCCTTGGACTCCAGGATGAACGGGTTCTTGCCCTCGTCAGCCAGCTGCGGGTTGAAGCGGAACAGGTTCCAGTAACCGCAGTCAACAGCCTTCTTCATCTCAGCCTGGCAGTTGGTCATGCCGCCCTTGATGGAGTGCATCTCACACGGAGCGTAGCCGATGACGAGCGACGGGCCCGGATAAGCCTCAGCCTCAGCGATAGCCTTCAGGGTCTGAGCCATGTTAGCGCCCATAGCTACCTGTGCAACGTAAACGTAGCCGTAGCTCATAGCGATCTCAGCAAGGCTCTTCTTCTTGGTGGTCTTACCGGAAGCTGCGAACTGTGCAACAGCGCCGATGTTGGTAGCCTTGGAAGCCTGTCCGCCGGTGTTGGAGTAAACCTCGGTATCGAATACCATAACGTTTACGTCCTTGCCGGATGCCAGAACGTGATCCAGACCGCCGAAGCCGATATCGTATGCCCAGCCGTCGCCGCCGAAGATCCAAACGGACTTCTTAGCGAGGTATTCCTTGTGAGCCAGAACATCCTTGCAGTCCGGGCAGCCTGCTGCTGCGCCCTTTTCGAGCTCTGCAACCAGTGCCTTTGCCGGCTCAGCGTTAGCAGCGCCGTTGTCCTTGGTATCCATGAAGCTGTTAACAGCGTTCTTGAAGCTGTCGGTAGCGTTCTCGGAGCCAGCCATAACTTCCAGCTTGGAGATCAGGCGCTCACGGAGAGCTTCCTGACCATAGTACATGCCAAGGCCGTGCTCTGCGTTATCCTCGAACAGGGAGTTAGCCCATGCCGGACCGTGGCCGTTTGCATCAACGGTGTACGGGGAGGTAGCAGCCGGGCCGCCCCAAATGGACGAACAGCCGGTAGCGTTGGAGATGTACATGCGGTCGCCGCAAACCTGAGTGATCAGGCGGGCGTAAGAGGTCTCTGCACAGCCTGCGCAGGAACCGGAGAACTCAAGCAACGGCTTCTTGAACTGCGAATCCTTTACGGAGTTCGTGGAGATCATGTCGGCCTTCTCGGAAACCTTTGCTACGCAGTAATCGAATGCATCCTGCTGAGCAGCTTCCTCTGCCTGCGGTACCATCTTGAGGGACTTGGTCGGGCAGACGCCGATACATACGCCGCAGCCCATGCAGTCCAGCGGAGATACAGCCATGGTGTACTTGTAAACGCCCTTGCCCTTGCCTGCCTTGATGTCAACCAGCTTGGTGGAAGCCGGTGCAGCAGCAGCCTCTTCTTCGGTCAGTGCAAACGGACGAATGGTAGCGTGCGGGCAGACGTAAGCACACTGGTTACACTGAACACAGGTAGCCTCGTTCCACTGCGGAACGGTAACTGCTACGCCGCGCTTCTCGTAAGCAGCTGCGCCGTGCTCGAAGGAGCCGTCAACATGCTCGCCTGCGAATGCGGATACCGGCAGGGAGTCGCCGTCCATGCGGCCGATCGGCTCCATAACGTCCTTGACCATCTTGACAACTTCCGGACGGCCCTGCAGCTCGCGGGTATCAACCTCGTCCTGTGCGTCAGCCCAGTCAGCCGGTACGTCGATCTTCTGGTATGCGGTAGCGCCGATGTCGATAGCCTTGTGGTTCATATCAACGATGTCCTGGCCCTTCTTCAGGTAGGACTTGGTAGCAGCGTCCTTCATGAACTGGATAGCCTGCTCGCTCGGCATTACCTTAGCCAGTGCGAAGAATGCAGACTGCAGAATGGTGTTGGTGCGCTTGCCCATGCCGATCTCGATAGCGAGGTCGATTGCGTTGATGGTGTAAAGCTGAACGTTGTTCTTAGCGATGTAGCGCTTCTCGGAAGCTGCCAGATGCTTGCTCAGCTCTTCCGGAGACCACTGGCAGTTGATGAGGAATACGCCGCCCGGCTTAACGTCACGCACGATCGGGAAGTGCTTGGTGATGTAGGACGGGTTGTGGCATGCTACGAAGTCAGCCTTGTTGATGTAGTAAGGAGAACGGATCGGCTTGTCGCCAAAACGCAGATGCGAAACGGTTACGCCGCCGGTCTTCTTGGAGTCGTACTGGAAGTAAGCCTGTACGAACTTGTCGGTGTGGTCGCCGATGATTTTGATGGAGTTCTTGTTCGCACCAACGGTACCGTCGCCGCCGAGACCCCAGAACTTGCACTCGGTCGTGCCTTCTGCTGCGGTGTTCGGTGCCGGCTTCTCCTCGAGGGAGAGGTGGGTAACGTCGTCGTTGATGCCCAGGGTGAACATCTTCTTCGGCTCTGCCTTAGCCAGCTCCTCGTATACAGCGAATACGGAGGACGGGGGCGTATCCTTGGAACCCAGACCGTAACGGCCGCCGGTTACTACCTTATCGGTGATGCCTGCATCAGCCAGAGCGGTAACAACGTCCATGTAAAGCGGCTCGCCCTGGGAGCCCGGCTCCTTGGTGCGGTCGAGGACTGCGATCTTCTTAGCGGTCTCCGGGATAGCTGCGATCAGCTTGTCAGCACGGAACGGACGGTACAGACGAACCTTAACCAGGCCGACCTTCTCGCCGTGTGCGTTCAGGTAATCGATAACTTCCTCTGCAACGTCGCAGATGGAGCCCATAGCGATGATAACGCGGTCAGCGTCAGCAGCGCCGTAGTAGTTGAACAGCTGGTAGTTGGTGCCGAGCTTGGCATTTACCTTGCCCATGTACTCCTCAACGATGCCCGGAACAGCTTCATAGAACTTGTTGGAAGCCTCGCGGTGCTGGAAGAATACGTCGCCGTTCTCGTGAGAGCCGCGCATCATAGCGTGCTCCGGGTTCAGTGCGCGCTTGCGGAATGCTTCAACAGCATCCATGTCGCACATTTCCTTCAGATCCTCGTAATCCCAAACCTGGATCTTCTGGATCTCGTGGGAGGTACGGAAGCCGTCGAAGAAGTTGATGAACGGAACACGGGACTTGATGGTAGCCAGATGTGCTACTGCAGAAAGATCCATAACCTCCTGCGGGTTGGTCTCAGCCAGCATAGCGAAACCGGTCTGGCGGCAAGCCATAACGTCGGAATGGTCACCGAAGATGTTCAGTGCATGAGATGCAACGGTACGAGCGGAAACGTGGAATACACACGGAAGCAGCTCGCCTGCGATCTTGTACATATTCGGGATCATCAGCAGAAGACCCTGAGATGCGGTGTAGGTGGTAGTGAGCGCACCTGCTGCCAGAGAGCCGTGTACGGTACCCGCCGCACCTGCCTCGGACTGCATTTCGATTACCTTAACGGTAGTACCGAAAATGTTCTTCTGACCTGCGGCAGCCCACTGGTCAACGCTGTCTGCCATGGGGCTGGACGGGGTGATCGGATAGATACCCGCAACTTCGGTAAACGCGTACGATACGTGCGCGGCCGCAGTGTTGCCGTCCATGGACTTCATCTTTCTTGCCATGTTGATGTCCTCCTATAAAAAATTATAATTCTCAATCGGAATTAAAAGCCCTCGTTTTGGTGTATTTTAACCTAAACTAAGCCTTACCTGCCCCTTCATTGTAGCACTCACGCACAAAGTTGTAAACAGTAAATGTACTATTTTCCGCACTATTTTTCAAATTTTGATAAGATGTTTCATATTATGAAACGCATGCAAACTTTTTATCATGGAGTTTCTGTGTTTTTTCCGTGTTTTTTATTGCGTAATCTGATGACACATAGTATAGTATTAGATGTATAGTTATATGGTTATGCCATAAGTATCGGAGGGATCGGCATGGTATCTCGCGTATTCTCCGCAGGACTGAGCGGCATTGACGGCTACATTGTCACCGTCGAGTGCTTCCTCTCCGGCGGTCTTCCCCGGCTGGATGTCGTCGGTCTGCCGACCGGCGCGGTATCCGAAGCCGGAGAGCGCGTCCGTGCCGCCGCAAAGGCCTGCGCCTTTGACTGGCCCGTGTCCCGGCTGACCGTCAACCTCGCACCTGCCGACACAAAAAAGGCAGGAACAGCATACGATCTGCCCATTCTGCTTTCCATTCTGGCGGCAGCGGGCGAGATTGATGCACCGCCCGACAACGCTCTCTTCTTCGGCGAGCTTTCCCTCACCGGAGAGCTGCGGCCTGTCTGCGGTGCGCTTTCCATGGCGCTTGCCGCGCGTGATGCCGGCTTCAAAACCGTGTTCGTTCCCGCGATGAATGCCTCCGAAGCATCCTATGCTTCCGGTGTGACGGTGTTTCCGATCCGTACATTAAATGAGCTGCTCGGACATTTGAACGGCAGAAAGCCGCTCACGCCGTGTGCTCCTCCGCCCAGACCCGAACCGCAGGACGATGCGCTGGATTTTGCGCATGTGCTCGGTCAGCACGCGGTCAAACGTGCGCTCGAGATCGCGGCTGCAGGCGGACACAACGTGCTTCTTTCCGGACCGCCCGGTTCGGGCAAGAGCATGGCTGCAAAGCGCTTTTCCACCATCCTGCCGCCACTGTCTGACAGCGAACGACTGGAGGTTATCCGTGTCTGGTCCGCCATCGGCAGAGGACAGGAGGCGGTCGAGCGTGCCGAACGGCCGTTCCGTGCACCGCATCATAATTCCTCGGCTAACGCGATGGCTGGCGGTTCGGGTGCCGCAGGGCGGCTGCCCGTCCCCGGCGAGATCACGCTCGCGCACCGCGGTGTGCTGTTTCTGGATGAATTTCCGGAATTCCGCCGCGATGTGCTCGAAACCCTGCGCCAGCCGCTTGAGGACGGCAGAGTTACCATCTCGCGTGTCGCCGGTCAGGTGACGTATCCGGCACGGTTTCAGCTCATTGCCGCGATGAATCCCTGCAAATGCGGCTGGTACGGCACGGAACGCTGCACCTGCACCAAGGCTGCCGTTCAGCAGTATCTGCACCGTCTGTCCGGTCCGCTGCTCGACCGAATCGACCTGCAGGTTGCTGTGCAGCCGGTTGAATACGCCGCGCTTGCCGCACGAGGTCAGGCCAGTGAGGAACACTCCGCCGACATTCGTGCCCGCGTGCTCGCCGCACGCGAGCGGCAATATGCCCGACAGGGCGCCGACGTGTGCAACGCCGCAATTCCGCCGCCGCAGCTTGCCGAGCACTGCCCGCTGAGCGCGGATGCGTCTCGTATGTTTGCGGCCGCATTTCAGCGGCTGGGGCTGACCGCCCGTGCGCATGACCGCGTACTGCGTGTTGCCCGCACGATCGCCGATCTGGCAGACAGCAGTGTCATCGAGGCTGAGCATCTCGCCGAGGCTCTGCAGTACCGTTCACTCGACAGGGCCGCAGGTTCTTGACAGCTTGTGGAAAAGTCTGTGGATGATGTGTATAAATTTACAAATACTGTAACTTCGTCTAAATTCGACCATTTCGTTTTATTTAACATACTGGTTTGTTTTATCAGCAAACCAGCAACCAGTCAGGAGGAAAAATTCAATGTCTCATCCTATCGCTCGCCGTGCCGGTATGCTTGCGCTGACTGCCGCAATGCTCATGCCGAACGCGGGAGCATTATCCGATGTGTCCAACTGGGCGCAGGAAGGCGTTGCCGCTGCGCAGAATGCCGGTCTGGCACCTTCGTCCCTGTCCAACAGTGCCGCTTCCGGCTCTATCACCCGCGCAGAGTTCTGTGCCGTTGCGCTGAACGCCTACAAGGCTGTCAGCGGCAAGGCTGTCTATGTTTCGGGCAAAAAGCCGTTCGAGGACTGCTCGGACCCCAATGTCACCGCAGCTTACCTGCTCGGCATTGTAAAAGGCCGCACCAACGGCAACTTTGATCCGGATGCCAAGATCAGCCGCGAGGAAATGTGCACCATACTCGACAACATCCTCGCCGCTGCCGATATCGAAGCAACCGAGATCGCCGGTGATGCCTGCATCGAGGATTACCCCGATGTAAGCATGATCAGCGATTACGCAATGCAGCCGGTCGTTACCATGGTCGATCATTCGGTCATCAACGGCATCACCGATACCAGCACGGACACCACCATTCTGGCCCCGTCCGGCACCACCACCCGTGAGCAGGCGCTGATCATGGCAAACCGCTTCTGCACCGCCTTCAAGCCGGATAAGACGCCGATTGCAGCGGTTGACGGCTCCGCTAACCTGCCGACTACCGCCGGTTCTTCCGCCTCTGCCGCAACCACTATCGCCGGTCTGCCGCAGACCGAGGCTGAGAAGATGACCTACGTTTACGGCGCAGGCAACGGCAAGTACCAGTCCGCAGCTGAGGCTGAGGCTCACATGGTCGAGATCGTGGTTCCGGTATGGCATCTGCAGTCCGACGGCACCAAGGTGGCCTCCAAGGCTTATCTGCAGGTAAACGCTTCGCTGGCTTCCATCTATCAGGCCATCTTTGAGGAGATCTTCAACGGCTCCGAGAAGTTCCCGATCTATGATGTAGGCTGCTACTCGTGGCGCACCGGCGAGCACTCTCAGGGCACCGCAGTTGATATCAACCCGGACGAGAACATGGAAGCTACCATCAACTCGGACGGTTCTCTGTCTCCGACCTGCGGCACCCACTGGACGCCGTATATTGATCCGTACTCCATCCCCGAGGGCGGCGATGTTTACAACGCCTTCACCAAGTACGGCTTCACCTGGGGCGGCAACGGCTGGCGCACCAAGCGCGACTACATGCACTTCAGCTACTTCGGCCGCTAAGCACTACATACGAAATGGCAAAAGAAGGGACGGCTTATCGTTAGCCGCCCCTTATCTTTTGTGAAATTTGTGTAACTTTACAGGAATTTAATTTGCAATTTTAGAATAACATGCTATAATAATATATAGAGTAAATTAGCAAGGAGGCATGACATCATGAGAAGACTTTCTATTCCGCAGAAGCCCGACCGTCCGGACATCGACGATCTGATCTTTGGTGATGACCATAAGACGCAGAGCGAAAAGTAACCGCACTTTTTGATCGGTTCCACGCAGGGCTTGCAGAGAAACAGCAGCCGCGTGGTTTTTTTATACCTGTTTTTGAAAGGAAACATATAAAAATGGAATCATCCAGTCCCGCGTCACGGACAAAAATGTAACACCCGAAGCATTTTTAATGCCTCGGGTGTTTTATTTTGGTCGTTTCGATGGTGGTAACGGTGTCGGTATATCGGTCAATCCAAGCAAATATTCCAGATTGACCTGATAGAAACGAGAAAGTCGAATCAGAATCTCCAACGGAAATTCACGCACACCGTTTTCATAATTGCTGTATGTGTTCTGCGCTACCTTTAGATATGCGGCAATTTCACGCTGTTTGATATCCCTGTCTTCGCGCAATTCTTTTATGCGGTTGTGCTCCATATGACCACCTCGCATTTACCTTAACTTATCTCAAAACAGGATATTGACTTTTATCTCGTTTCGAGATATAGTGTATGTAAGGTGGTGGAATATATACGACGGGAGGAAAAAGTATGTGGTATGATTTTGAAGCTGCATTTGAGAGTAAGAAATCTGAAGCAGAGGAAATGCTGCACGACGAAGATAAGCTACTGGAATTCATCAGCAAAGTCTTGGAAAAGCTGGATACAATTCCGGTTGTAGGCTCGTTGCTGGGAGATATTCCGCTGTTGTGCATGATCGTTGTCGATTATGTCAAAGGAGAGTATACCGAAATTCCGTTAGCAAGCGTGATTGGCATTATTGCAGCATTGATTTATTTTTTCAGTCCGGTTGATTTGATTCCGGATTGTATTCCGGGGATTGGGTTGTTGGACGATGCTGCAGTTATTGGAATTGCGATTAAGGCAGTGGATAATGATTTGCAAGCCTATAGAGAGTGGAAAGGAATGTAATTATGGCAACAAGAAAAACAAGAAGTGATTGCACAGTAGGAGCGTTTGAAAAGAAGCATGGTTTACCGTCCGGAGCGATTCGTAATCCAAACGGCAAAGATGCAAGAGCGGATAAGAAAATAGGAAATCTGCGCAAAGATTTTGCAAATGCCAAAAAGAATAAGAAATAATAAAAACCACCACGTTTCCGTGGTGGTTTTTATTATGCAATTTACGGCCGTTTCCTCTTAACCCACTCCTACCTCCTCACTCCTAACTCCTACCTTGCACAATCTCTTCATTCTCAACTCTCCACCCAAAATATCAATTTTAATTACATTAAATAGGTAAAATAAAACCCCACCCTGCCGATGCAGTCCAATTAGTAACCTGCACGACTCATGCAGGTGGGTTTTCTGTTTGATACGTCTGCGCTTCCAACATCCGTGTATACCCGGGAGGCCTGCTGCTCAGTATCAAAACTTTCCGAAATCCCGTACTAAAAATGTGGGTTAAAAAAGGGTCGCTGTCGAACAGGGCAGGATCGATAAGCCGGTAAACCGGTTGATCGCTGATTTTGTTCTGCGTGTCAGATCAAGGGCGGATTTACTCCTCGTCCTCAGCCTCTGCACGCTCCATGACGATATTGAACACTGCGTCTGCAATGTCGTCGTCCTCTACGCCTTCGAGCAGTTCCTCGCCGTTTTCGTCGGTGACGACCTGCATGATGACGACCTCTGCGTCCTCCTCAACGGAAAGCTCCGCCGGGATAAACGCGAGATAAGTCACGCCTTCGTACTCTACCGTATCGATATGCTCAAACTCGACCTCGTTGCCGTCCTCGTCGATGAGCGTTACAAAATCGTTGCCGTATTCCTCACTCATGGATGCGGCACCTCCTTGTGTTTCAAATTATGTGGACTGCGGCGCGTTTTCGGCTCTCCGCAATTCCTTTGTCAATAGCATACCAAACATCGTCCGATTTGTAAAGTCCTTTTATTCATTTCGGCTACTGTTATCTTATGCTCTATCTGTATTTAATAATACCACGAAAAAAAAGGAAATAAAGGCTTGACTTTTGTTTTTATATCTGTTATTATATCTCAGGTAACAAGAAAGAAGGCACAGTCCTCACCCGCAGCTACGCAAACGGGTCAATAAATCACAAAGCTCCGGCTTTGCGCTTTATGAGGAGGAACGGCTGTGCGCCGGTCCTTTTTTCTTATCTAAAAAAACCGTTAATCGTTTGGGAGGTGCTCACCAATCAGCAGCATGGAACATCAGATCAATGAAGAGATCCGCGACAAGGAAGTTCGCCTTATCAGCAATGACGGCGAACAGCTCGGTATCGTACCCATCCAGAAGGCGCAGGACATCGCCGTAGAAAAAGGCATGGACCTCGTTAAGATCGCACCGCAGGCGAAGCCGCCGGTATGCAAGATCATGGATTACGGCAAATTCCGTTTCGAGCAGGCCAAGCGCGAGAAGGAAGCCCGTAAAAATCAGCGTGTCGTGGAAATCAAAGAGATTCGCCTGACGCCCAATATCGACATTGGCGACCTGAATACCAAGGTCAAGAACGCCTGCCGCTTCCTCAAGGACGGCGACAAGGTCAAGGTTTCGGTTCGTTTCCGCGGCCGCGAGGTCACACATTCGTCGCTTGGTCAGGACCTGCTCCATCGCTTTGCAGAGCTGTGCTCGGAATGCAGCACGGTGGAAAAGCAGCCCAAGCTCGAAGGCCGCCAGATGCTCATGTTTCTGGCTCCGGCAAAAGACAAGTAAACCCAACGCGCATTTAATTTTCAATATAGCGCAAATTCAGAGAGGAGCAAAACCTTATGCCTAAGATCAAAACGCACAGCGGTGCAAAAAAGAGATTTTCCGTTACCAAGAACGGTAAGTTCAAGCGCGGCCACGTTGGCAAGCGTCACCTGCTCAACGGCCATGGCAAGACCACTAAGCTGAAGCGCCACCTCCGCAAGGAAGGCTTCGCTGATTCTACCAACGTAGCACAGCTCAAGCGTCTGCTGCCGTACAAGTAATTAAGAAAACACATCTTTCATATAGGAGGCAAACACAATGGCAAGAGTTAAGGGCGCAATGATGACGCGCAAGAGAAGAAAAAAGATCCTGAAGCGTGCCAAGGGCTACTGGGGTTCTAAGTCCACCCACTTCCGCGTAGCTAACCAGGCTGTAATGAAGAGCCTGAAGTACGCTTACATCGGCCGTAAGCACAAGAAGCGTGACTTCCGCCGTCTGTGGATCACCCGCATCTCCGCAGCTTGCAAGACCTGCGACATCAACTACAGCCATTTCATGAACGGTCTGAAGAAGTCCGGCATCGACCTGAACCGCAAGATGCTCGCTGACCTCGCAGTAAACGACATGGCTGCATTCACTGCTCTGGCTGAGAAGGCTAAGGCAGCTCTCTAAGAGAAAGCACAAAAGCTCTGTATCCGTTAAGGATCGCAGAGCTTTTTCTTTTTGTTCGATTTCCGACAACCGTTCCTGCAGCGGGGTGAGGTCACCCCGCCCTACGAGTACGTGCCATCGTGAAAGCCTGTGCTGCGGCGTGTCAAGAGCCGACCACCGGTAAAAACGCAGAACCGCTCTTTCTTCGCATATGCTGATGCGAGGTGATTGCAAATGGCCTGTTACTCTCCTAAAACGCCGCGAAACGCTTTTCCGGACGGCGGCGCAAGTTTTCCTTACGAAACCGCAAAAGGCGTTCTCCGCGCGGCTGTGCCCGGCAGACGGACGGTTCTGAACCTGCTGCGCACCGCCATGCAGCCGATGGGAACGACGCTCTACATCTACGGCGGCGGCTGGAACGAGCAGGATACCGGCGCAGACGTGGCCGCCCGTGCGCCGCTCCCCTCTCCGGCGTGGCGCGCTTTCTTTCTCTCGCAAAACGCCGCCTACGACTACCGCCGCTTTCTCGACCCCCGGTTTCGCCGCTGCGGACTCGACTGCTCGGGATACCTCGGCTGGACGCTCTGCGCCACACTGCACAGTAAACCCCAAAACGAGGGTTACGTCTGCCCCTCGACCGAAATGGCGGGCCGGCTCGCCGCACGCGGATTGGGAACGCTTCTCCGTTCCCCGACAGACTTTCTCCCCGGCGATGTGTTCAGCATGAGCGGCCACGTCTGGCTGTGCGTCGGCGCGTGCCGCGACGGCAGCCTTGTGATTGCGCACTCCTCTCCGACCCCCGACCGAACCGGAACCGGACGCGGCGGCGGCGTCCAGTTGAGCGCCCTGCCCCCGGACGATAGCAAGCTCTCCTGCGAGGCCCTCACCCTCGCCCGGCACTATATGCGCCGCTTTCCCACCTGGAGCGCCCGCTATGCCGCCCAAGCAAAACCCCGCGCCCAGTATACCGCCCTCTCCGACAACCCCAACAGCGGCCTGTTCCGCTTCACCGCCCTCTCCGACCCGGAAAACATAAAAAATCAGGACGCCCCAACCATCCTGAGCGCCCTTTTTCTCTAAAAAAGCTATCAAAAAAATCCACGCCACATCAAGCACACAAAACCCCATCAAGCGCAAAAAACGGCACACGCCCTCCTTAAACGTCTGAGGAAAACCGAGGACGGAACGCGCAGCCGAGCGTCCCCCGCGTTTTAGCCGCGAATGCTCCGCTGAGCGGCAGACCGGAAGGTCAGGGGGAGTCGCAAGAGGGGGTATAGGAAACCGGGACGCCAGTCCGGGTGTCCTGTACCCCCTTTTGCAGGCCACCGCCCTCCGTAGGGCGAAAAGCCACCCCCGCAGGACACCGTCCCCGTTTCAAAATCCCCACGAATAAAACAAAAAGCACCGACTTAAAAGTCGATGCCTTGTTTTCTGGAGCGGCTGACGAGGCTCGAACTCGCTACCTCCACCTTGGCAAGGTGGCGCTCTACCAGATGAGCTACAGCCGCATATCTTACTTTTCCGTTCCGTATGCTCCGCATCAGAACGATATTTATTATATCAGGAAATATTACATCTGTCAACATTTTTTTGAAGTTTGTGCAAAACTTTTTTCGGCAGCAAAAGAGGGCAGGTCTGCCCTGCCCCCGTTCCGCCTTTTTCGCTCAGTAGCCAAGCTCCTCGCCGACCAGAACGACCTCGCATTTTTCAAAGCCGCTCGGCACGCCCATGTGAATGACGAGCGCACGGCAGATACGCGCCGGACTCTTGCAGTCGTGGCACTTGCCGTCCGCCGCGCACGGCGTTCTCTTTCCCAGCCGCTGCGCGTTCTTCGGCGCGGCAACGTTCCGCGCCCGCTCGACCGCGCTCGCAAGGTCGGGACACAGCTTGTTCACGCCGCAGACAAACATGCACTGCTTCGGCCCGAACAGCGTTCCCGCCACACGGTTGCACTTGCCGTCGATGTTGACGATTTCGCCGTCCTCGCTCAGCGCGTTCGCGCTCGTGAGGTAAACGTCCGGCGTCTGGAAGTATTCGCCCTCGCTGACCCAGTGCCAGTGCACCTCGGTGCTGTCCGCGAACGCCTCCGGGAAGCCCATTTCCTGAAACGTCATCGAGCCGCCGAGCGACACGCTCTTTCCCGCGCAGGCGGACGCAATGTATCGCACCGCCTCGTTCCGCGTCGGGAAGTAGGAGAACGCAAAGCCGCGCGAGGTGAACGCCTGCGACAGCGCATCAACGTTCAGCAGACCGCGCTCGAAAATCGGAATCAGCTCCTCCGGCGCCGCGACCAGAGCGGACGCGCCGGTCTCCTCCAGCTCCTCCGGGCTGCGGAAGCCCCACATGACGCCCACAGCCGTCAGACCCGCGTTGCCGGCGGTCTGCATATCGGTCGAGCTGTCACCGATGTACAGCGTCGTGGCCGGCTCACCGCCCAGCTCGTGCATCAGCTCCAGCGTGCTCGTCGGGTCCGGCTTGCGCGGAATGCCCTGCCGCTCGCCGAGCGTCAGCTGCACCAGATCGCCGAAATAGTGCCGCACGAGCGCCTTGGCCGCAAGGTCGTACTTATTCGACATGACACCGATGTTGACGCCCTCGCGCCGCAGTGCTTTCAGCATTTCCGTGATGCCCTCATACGGCTGCGTGCGGTTCATCATGCGCTCGTTGTAGGCCGTGCGGAAATCGTCGAGGCATTCGTCGATCATCGCTTCGGTGCGCTTTTCCTCGGGGATGCAGCGCTCCACCAGACGGCGCACGCCGTTGCCGACACGCTGCCGCGTCAGCTCTTCGTCTACGGCCGGAAAGCCGCGCGGAACGATCGCGCAGTTGACGCTGTCGCACAGGTCGCCCAGCGTGTTGAGCAGCGTTCCGTCCAAATCAAAAATCGCAGTTTTCATCTTCATTGTCTTTGCTGTCCTCTTCCTGTCTGTGTCCGGGATATGCGTTATCCGCGCATATAGGTTTTTGTGATGTCGCCGAGGAGCGCGGCTACGGTCGGGTTGAGCGCCTCTGCACGCACGCGCCAGCGCCAGTTCTTGCCGCCGATGGTCGCCGGGGTGTTCATGCGCGCGTCCGCGCCGAGCGACAGCAGGTCCTGGAGCGTGGTCATCGCGATGTTCGCGGACGACGCCCAGACGCACTTGATGGCGCTCCAGCCCATGGCCTCGGCGTGCGAGGTGCGCAGATAGCGGTAGGCGAACTGCTTCTCCGGCTCGGTGCAGATGTCCATGATCTGCTCGCAGACGGTCTGCGAGTCGTGGGTCGAGGTGTAGACGATGCTGTTCGGCACGAAGTTGTGCGGCAGATGCTCGTTGTCGTAATCCGGGGTGAAGCCGAAAATCAGCACGCGCATACCCGGGAAGCCGCTCTTGCGGAGCAGCTCGCGCACCTCGTCGGTCTGCACGCCGAGGTCCTCCGCGATGAGCGGCACCGGACCGAGCGCCTTCTCGATGGCGCGGAACAGCTCCATGCCCGGGCCTTTGCGCCACTTGCCATTGATAGCAGTCTCCTCGGCCGCATCGACCTCCCAGTAGGCCGCGAAGCCGCGGAAATGGTCGAGGCGCACGACGTCGAACAGCGCCATGTTGCTCTTCATGCGCCAGATCCACCATGCGTAGCCCTGCTTCTTGTGCGCCGCCCAGTCGTAGACCGGGTTGCCCCAGAGCTGACCGGTCGCGGAATAGTAGTCGGGCGGTACGCCGGCGACCAGCTTGGGGCTAAGGTCGTCCTTGAGCTTGAAAAGCTCCGGGTGCGTCCAGACGTCGGACGAGTCCGCCGAAACGTAGATCGGAATGTCGCCGATGATCTGAATGCCCTTCTCCTTTGCGTGGGCGCGCAGCGCGTTCCACTGCTTGAAGAAAATATACTGAAGGAAAATGCGGAAGTCGATTTCACCGCGCAGCTCCTCGGTCACGCGGGCGAGCGCCTCCGGCTTGCGGTCGCGGACGTCCTCCTCCGGCCACATATAGACCGGCGCGTGGTGGTACTTCTCCTCCTTGAGCGCCATGAACAGCGCGTAATCCGGCAGCCATTCGCTGTTTTCCTCGGTGAAGTCCGCGATAGCTGCCTTCATCTCGGGCGTGACGCGCGAAAACGCCTTGCGGAACAGCGGCCAGCGCGTATCGGCCAGCTGCTCGAAGTCCGCCACATCGGGCGAAGCGTTGAAGTCGCCGGAGCGCACCTCGTCCGCCGTCAGCAGACCGTACTCCACGAGCAGGTCCATGTCGATGAGATACGGGTTGCCTGCCGCCGCAGAGAAGCACTGGTACGGCGAGTCACCGAAGCCGGTATGACCGAGCGGCAGAACCTGCCAGTAGGTCTGGTGTGCGTCCGCGAGGAAGTCGATGAAGTCACAGGCGGTTTTGCCCATCGTGCCGACACCGTGCGGCGAAGGCAGCGAGGTCACGTGCGCGAGCACGCCGCTGGAACGTTTGAACATAGTTATCTCCCCCATCCTTGGTTTGTGAAGAAAGTCCCGCGCCGGGCCGACCGCATCGACCGCAGCACCGGACTGTTTCCATTATAGCACAACTGTACAGCTTTCCCAACACAAAACTGCCTTTCGGTCAAAATTCTCCATAAACCGAACAAATTCCGCTTTTGCGGTTGTGCGGAGAGGCACAGCTGTGCTATAATAAAGTGTTGGACAACGAAACCAAAATATGACGATAAAGGGGAATATATCACGCATGAGAATGCGCAAGAAGAAAAATCTGGACGTTCGCTTTGCCGCCTGTGCGGACGTCATGGTATTTGAGCCGAAGGAGCTGCGCGGAAAGTGGCGTGCGCTGTTCGGCAACGACAATCCGCTGCACCTCGAAATCGGCTGCGGCAAGGGCCGCTTCGCCATCGGCATGGCCGAGCTGCACCCGGACGTAAACTTCATCGCGGTCGAGCGCGAGGAGGGCGCACTCATCATGGCGGCGGAGAGATGCGAGGAGCATCCGCTTCCCAATCTGCGCTTTGTTTCCTTTGACGCGGCTGAGCTGCGCGAGGTGTTCGCGCCCGCCGAGGTGGACCGCATTTACCTGAACTTCTCCGACCCGTGGCCGCCCAACCGTCAGCGCAAGCGCCGCCTGACCTGGCGCGCATACCTCGAGGTCTATGACGAAATCCTGAAGCAGCAGGGCGATTTGTGCTTCAAGACCGACAATCAGCGCTTTTTCGAGTGGAGCCTTCAGGAGATCTGCCAGTTCGGCTGGCTGCTCCAGAATATCTCGCTCGACCTGCATCACTCGGACTTCGAGGGCAACGTCATGACCGAATACGAGGAAAAGTTCTCCTCGGAGGGTTCGCGTATCTACCGCGTAGAAGCGCGCCGCCGTCTGCCGGAGTTCCTCAGAAAATAAACATGAAAAAGAACCTGTGCAAGCCGTTTTTCCGCGGTGCACAGGTTCTTTTTCTCTATTCACGCGACGTCCGTAGGGCGGGGTGCCCTCACCCCGCCGCAGTCAGATTGCCTTATTTCTCCGGCAGTATCAATCTTGGCAGCAGCTTCTCGAACTGCACGCCGAAATTCGGGTCGGTGTGCTGCTCCGCCGTGTAGGCGATGGTGTCGCGCACAAATTCGCCCGCCCGGACGCACGCGCTCCGCAGTGTCGCGCCGCCGAGCAGCTCGCCGAGCATGACCGCCGCGAACAGGTCGCCCGTTCCCGGATAATAGCAGTCGATGCGCTCGTGCAGGCTGACCGTGCTCTCGCCGCCCTCGAAGCAGCCCGAGCCGACTTTGCCCTTTTCGTAATCGAGGCCGGTCAGCACGACGGACGCGCCGTACTGCTCGTAAAGCGCCTGCATCCACTCCACCGCCTCGCACTCACTCTGCGGCGCGGAGACCGGGTCGCGCCCGAGAAGGATAGCCGCCTCGGTCGTGTTGGGCGTGATGAGGTCGGCAATCGCGCACAGCTCGCGCATTCGAGTGCACATTTCCGGGGTATAGCTGCTGTAAACCTCGCCGTTGTCGCCCATGACCGGGTCGATGAGCGTCAGACCGCCCTCGGCCTTGAGCCGCCGCGCCGCCTCGGCAACGCTGTCAATTTGGGAGGCCGAGCCGAGGAAACCCGCGTAAACCGCCTCAAAGCGCAGACCCAGCTCGTCGTACTGGTCGATGGTCGGGTGCATCTCGCGCGTCAGGTCGCTCTTGACCCAGCCGGGGATTGCCATATGCGTAGAGAAAACCGCGGTCGGCAGCGGCACGCACTGGTGCCCGAACGCCGACAGCACGGAAATAATCGGTACGAGCGACGAGCGGCCGAAGCCCGACAGGTCGTGCAGCGCAAGTATCTTTTTCTGCATTTCACAAAACACATCCTCTTGTCCATGTATCATTCATCATATCGTTAAAACCGTGTTCTGTCAACAGAAAAACCGCCGGATACAGCTGCATCCGGCGGTTTGTGCATATTCATTCTGGTTTTCAGCTCTCGATCGAGGAATTGGAGGACGCGATGCCGTGACGGATCGGACGCCACTCGACCTTGCCGACGAGCGCCGCGACCGAAATCGGAACGTAGGTCAGCATGAAGAACGGGAAGGTGAAGGTGTAGAGGATCTTCTTCGCCGTCGAGCCCTCGATGCGCTTCCATTCGGCGGCCATGGTCGCTGCGCCGAACAGGAACAGGCTTGCCGTGATGCCGCGCAGCGTCAGCCAGAAAATGCGGCCGATGACGCGCATCGCGCGGTATGTAATGAAGGCCGGCTGCGTCAGGCTCGCCACGCATACGATGATGGACAGCGCGAGCACCGCGATGGTGAACAGGTTGCAGGGCGCGACCGTCATCAGCATATCGTAGCAGCTCATGCCCTTTCTGCCGCCGCTCGTGCAGCCGCGCAGCAGAGAACCGGTGTACTTGGCGTCTACCTGATAGAAGCCCTTGCTCCAGCGCATACGCTGGTCCCAGGACTGCTTGAACTTCTCCGGCTGCTCGTCGTAGATGACCGCCGTGCCGCAGTAGCCGATGCGGCGGCCGCGCGATGCGCAGGCGATGGAGAACTCGATGTCCTCGGTCAGCAGGTGATACGGCCAGCCGCCGTCCTCACGGATGGCCTGCGAGGAGACCAGAAAGCCGGTGCCCGAAACCGCGCAGTTGACGCCGAGCTGAGTGCGCGGACGGTTGAGGAAGCGCGACTCACGCAGGAACCACAGCGCATAGCCGGCAGAAATCCAGTTTGCGCAGAAGTTCTGCGAGTTGCGGTAGCTCGTCAGGGCGGTGTACTCGCCGGTGTCGAACATCTTGTTCATCTCGCGGACGAACTGCTTGTCAACAATGTTGTCCGCGTCAAAGACGAAAAATCCGTCATAGGTCATTTCGCCCTTGTCCTCGAAGATGTGGTGGAACAGGTATTCGAGGGCGTAGCCCTTGCCGACCTGCACCTTGTTAAAGCGCTCATAGACATAAGCGCCGGCGTTCCGCGCGATTTCCGCAGTGTTGTCCGTGCAGTTGTCCGCAATGACGTAAATATCGAGCAGCTCGGACGGGTAATCCTGCTCCTTCAGCGTGCGTATCAGGTTGGCGATGACCGCCGACTCGTTGCGCGCCGCAACGACTGCCGCATAGCGGTGCAGCTTTGCGTTCTCGTTGCCGCCCTTGCCCTTGCCGACCCAGCCGATAATCAGGTAGACGATCTGATAGGCGTAAGCCGCCGTGAAGAATACAAACAGGACAAACTGCATACTTTCCAAAAATCGTAACATGGCAAGCCACGTCTCCTTTTTTCTTTGAATAGCTTCGTTTCGTTTTCCCTCGTATTATCATAGCACTATTGCCGTATTATGCAACATATTTTTGTACGAATTAAACATTTTTCACTCTTCGCACAAAAACCGCTCCAAATCGGCCTGTTTTTTTATCAGAGTTTTCGCGCGGCTTTTCAATATAATATTCACCTTTTCCATAACTTTTTATTCTCTAAACCCCGATATTCTTTCAAAAGGAAGGCATTCGTGCACTGTGTATTCGTTATGCGTTTTTCCTGCGGGTTTTTCGTGTTTTCTCCCCTATGGTGTATGATTACACAAAACGTCATAATTTTATTTCTTACGCACCGCAATTCTGTGCTATAATAAGGTTAGAATTCCAGTCTTTCGATAAAACATTTTTGCCCGACATTTCATCTGCCGCGCGGCAGCGCGCACGAAATACAATCTGCGAAGCAGATTGATAAAAACCGGGAGCATGTATCACGGTTTTTATTCTTCTAGAGAGAGAAAAGTTTCTGCATAGGAACTTTTCTCCGTCCGTGTTCTGCGAAGTCAGAACACAGATTGTCGGCAAAACGTTAGTTTTGCGACAGGCTATACTAAAGGAGAAAATTATGCTCAAGCGACGATTACTTTCGATTTTACTTGTGCTTGCGATGCTCGTGCCGACGGCCTTCGCTTCGCAGCCCGCACAGGACAATATGCGCGGCGTCTGGGTCGCAAGCGTCTACAACATCGACTACCCCTCGAACACCGGTCTTTCCGCCGACGCGCTCGCCGCCGAGGCCGACACCATGCTCGACAACATCGCGGCGATGGGCCTGGGCACGGTCTTTCTTCAGGTGCGCCCCTCGGCGGACGCGCTTTACAAGTCCTCCCTCTTCCCCCAGAGCCGCTACGTCAGCGGCACGTGCGGCGCTGCGCCGGACGGGGACTTTGACGTTCTCGCCTACTGGGTCGAGGGCGCACACAAGCGCGGCCTTCAGCTTCATGCGTGGGTAAACCCCTACCGCATCACCAAAGACGGCAAGGACGAGCTTGACGCCCTTCCGGAAAGCAGCCCGGCCCGTCAGCACCCCGAATGGGTCGTGCAGTACGAGAACAACTACTATTTTGACCCCGGTCTGCCTGCCGTGCAGCAGCTTGTCGTGGACGGCGCGGCGGAAATCGTCCGCAACTACGACGTTGACGGCATCCACCTCGACGACTATTTCTATCCCGGCACGGATTTCAACGACGCGGAAACCTACGCGCGCTACGGCGAAAAGTTCGACGACATCGACGACTGGCGGCGCGACAACGTGAACACGCTCATCGACTCGCTCGACGAAACGCTCCACGCCATCAACCCCGACCTTTCGTTCGGCGTCAGCCCCGCGGGCATCTGGGCGAACAAGTCCGAGTCCTCGCGCGGCAGCGACACCCACGGCCAGTCCTCGTACAGCGAGCTTTACTGCGACTCGCTCGAATGGATTCGCCGCGGCACAGTCGATTACATCTGTCCGCAGCTTTACTGGGCCATCGGCTACAAGGCCGCCGACTTCGAAACGCTCGTCCACTGGTGGCAGAAGGCGGTTTCGACGAGCGACGTTGCGCTCTACATCGGTCTCGGCGCGTATCGCGCGGCTGAGGCGCAGCAGGGCGACATCTGGTACGGCACGGCCGAGCTTGAGCGTCAGCTGGCTCTGCTCGACGACAGCATCGACATTCAGGGCGAGGTCTATTTCAGCTATTCCTCGCTCGAAGCGGTCGCCGGCTGCCCGGCCATGCTGACCGCGCACTACAAGGCGAAGGACGCCGAGCATCCCGCGCCCCCGACGGAACAGAACGGCGCCGTACAGCAGCAGGTCACGCTGCTGAGCATGCTCTCGACGCTCATCGCAAGTCTTTTCGCCTGAACCTGAACTCTGGAGGTGTTTCCCATGGGCGAACTTCTTTCCCGTGAATATGAAATCAGTTACAGCCATATCGACAACCGCGGCATCGCCAAGCCGTCCTTTCTCTGGAGCATGATGCAGGACGCGGCGACCGTCCACGCGGAGGCGCTCGGTTTCGGGCCGGAAACGCTCGGCGTGGTCTGGGTGCTCTCGCGGCTCAAGGCGACGCTCACGCGGCCGCTGCTGCCCTACGAGCGCGTGCGGTGCGAAACCTGGTGCCCCGGCTTCAAGGGGCCGAGCTGGTACCGCAGCTTCGCGTTCTACGTGGACGAGCGGCAGGTCGGCGAGGCGCAGTCCATGTGGGTGACGCTGGAACCGCAGACCCACCGCATTCTGCGCCCGACCTCGCTTCCGGGCGCACAGGACTACCTCTCCCGCACGAGCGGCGAGCTGTTCGCTCCCCTGCCCAAGCTCGCGTGCGAAAACGTGCGGCTGCACCATGTTCACGCGGTTCAGTATTCCGACCTCGACATCAACAACCATGTCAACAACGTGCGCGTCGTCGAGCTGATTTCGGACGCGCTTGACCTTCAGAAGCAGCCGGGCTTCGTCTCCTCGCTTCAGGTCAACTACACCGCCGAAACCGCTTTCGGCGAGCAGGTGTCGCTGCTCTGCGGCACGACAGACGGCGCACGCTACGTCCGCGGCGAAGCGGAGGGCAGACCCCATTTCGAAGCGCTCGCCACCCTCTCTCCCTTTGCATCGCATTAAGGAGGTATCTGCATGACTCAGGCAATCGAACAGGCTGTGCGCGACATTCTCACGGCGTGCAGGCCGCAGCAAATCATTCTCTACGCGGAAAAGCGCACCATGGCGACCGACAAGCTCAAGGCGTTCAGCCTTTGCGTCATTGTCCCGGATAATGCCGACTGCCGTGCGCTTCGCACCCATCTGCATCTGGCTATCACGGTCGATGTACCGGTCAGCCTGAGCGTTTACACAATCGGTGAATGGGACGATCTGCTTTCGGACAAGACCTCGTATGCCGCATGGATCGCCCGGAAAGGCAGGGTAATCTATGACGCGGCGACGTAAAGGCGGTTCAGACAGCCTGTTTTATTACAAATGGCTCGACAAGGCGCTGTGCGACCTGCAATGCGCACGTCTGCTGCTGACCTACGGAGGCGACGCCTACAATATCGCCTTCCACTGTCAGCAGGCCATCGAAAAAGCGCTCAAAGGCTACCTGCTCTACCGCACCGGCAAGCACTTCGACGGTCACAACCTGACCTACCTGTGCCGTCAGGCGATACGGCTCGACCCGGAAGCGTTCTCGGAATACCTCGACGAGAGCGCGGCGCTCAACGACCTCTACATTGAAACGCGCTACCCGACCGACCTGCCTTTCGAGATAGACGAGCTGGAGATACGGCGGTATCTCGACATGGCGGAGCGGATGTTCGCGGCGATACGCCGACAGCTTTACGCCGCCGGCCGCCCACATCCCGTAGCGGACGAGGAGCGCTGAAACCTCTGAAAACGCAGAAAACACCCCTGACGCGCAGCTTTTACGCCGCCCTGTCAGGGGTGCTTTTCTATCTGTTGTCAGTCGAGGTTCTTCTTCTTGAGCATATACCATGCGAAGAAGCAGCCGACCACGGTTATCGCGAGCGGCATCCACCAGATCCAGTCGCCCGGTATCCGTCCCTCGCCGATGTTCATGCCGAAAAAGCCGAACACGATATTCGGAATGGTCATGATGATGGTCAGAATGGTCAGGACCTTCATGATGATGTTGAGGTTGTTCGAAACGACCGACGCATAGGCGTCCATCGTGCCCGCCATGATGTTCGAGTAGATGTTCGCCATCTCGATTGCCTGACGGACCTCGATCAGCGCGTCCTCCAGAATGTCCCGGTCGTCCTCGTACAGCTTGAGCACGCGGCCGCGCAGGACCTTTTCCATCGTGACCTCGTTGCCCTTGAGGGACGAGGAGAAGTAGACGAGCGATTTACTCAGGCCGAGCAGCTGGATAAGCTCCTCGTTCTTGAGCGAGTCATACAGACGCTTCTCGATGCGTGTAAAGTCGCGCTCGATCATGCGCAGGTTTTTCAGGAAGCGGCCTGCGATGCGCAGCAGGATCTGGAACACGAAACGGGTGCGCAGCGCCGTGTGCACGCCCTTGACCGCGCCCTCCGCAATCGAGCGGAGAATAATGCTGTCCTCAAGGCAGACCGTGATGACCGCGTTCTGCGCCACGACGATGCCCATAGGAATGGTGCTGAACATCTGACCGCCGTCCTCGACCGAGCTTTTCTCGACCATAGGAATGTCAACGATCATGAGCAGCTGCTCGTCCTCGGTATCGACACGCGAGCTTTCCTCCGGGTCGAGCGCCGCGCGGACGAACTCCTCCTCGACCTCGGCCACCTTCGCGATAGCGGCCAGCTCGTCCGAGGAAGGATGTACCATATTTACCCAGCAGCCCTCGGAAAACTCGTTGATCTCCGTGATACGGCCATCGATCGTCTTGAAAAATTCAACCATATAATAAAACCGCCTTTCATCGGCGGTCTTATCCGAGTAAACCGCCGCAAGTTAAAATATTCTCCCTACTTCCAGGGTCGGTACTCACAGCGATCACTCTCCTTTACATATCGTTTTCTTTTGCTTCATACGGATTTAATCCCGTATGAGCAGACCAAAACAGCCCCGAGGGGCTGTTTGGAATATTTTTTCTTAGCGATGGTCCTTATCGAAGATGCGCATCAGGACATCGAATGCCGCGTCGTCAGCGCCGACATCAGAGGAGCTCTGCGGCTTTGCAGCGGCCGGCTTCTCTTCCTTTGCTTCAGCGGAAGCATTCGAGAACAGGCCGGCGGTCTTGTCTGTGGTCAGCTTGCGGGTGCCGGTGCCGTCCATATCCGGCTTAGCGGAGTTCGGGATATTGTCGAAACCGGTTGCGATAACGACAACGCGAAGCTCATCGTCCATGGTGTCGTCGATGAACGCACCGAAGATGATGTGAGCGTCCGGGTGAGCCGCCTGCTGTACCATGGTAGCTGCGGTTTCAACCTCGTCCAGACCGATGTCGTCCGAACCGATGATGGAAACGATAACGCCGTGCGCCATGTCGATGGAGGTCTCAAGCAGCGGGCTGGAGATCGCCATGCGAGCCGCCTCGGCAGCCTTGTCCTTGCCTGCTGCGCGGCCGGTACCGATATGCGCGTAGCCTGCGTCCTTCATGACCGAGGTAACGTCCGCGAAGTCCAGGTTGATGAAGCCCGGAACGGTGATGAGCTCGGAGATGTTCGCAACTGCCTGACGCAGAACGCCGTCCGCGATTTCGAATGCGTTCTTGAAGGTGATCTTCTGCTCGGATACGTACTTCAGACGCTCGTTCGGGATGATGACCAGAGAGTCAACGTTCTTGTTCAGCTCGTCGATGCCGGCGAGAGCCTGCTCGAGGCGCTTGCGGCCCTCGAAAGCGAACGGACGGGTAACAACGCCGACGGTCAGAATGCCCATCTCGCGGGCGATCTGTGCAACGACCGGAGCCGCGCCGGTGCCAGTGCCGCCGCCCATGCCGGCGGTGATGAATACCATGTTGGTGCCTGCGAGAGCGGCAGCGATCTGCTCCTTGCTCTCCTCGGCTGCCTTGCGGCCGATCTCCGGGTTCGCGCCTGCGCCCTGACCCTTGGTGAGCTTCTCACCGATCTGGATCTTGGTGCTGGCCTGAGAGAAGTTCAGCGCCTGCATATCCGTATTTACCGAAATAAATTCAACGCCCTGAACGCCGCTCTCGACCATGCGGTTGACCGCATTGCCGCCGCCGCCGCCGACGCCGATGACTTTGATATTAACTACATTATCCAAGCCCTGTTCAAACTCAAAACCCATTGTTGACATCCTCCGTTTTATAGTTAAAGATCGTACAGATAATTTTTAACGTGCCTTTGACAGGCAGGCCGCGCCGACTTTAGCAGACAGTCTGCCCCCTATTGTTATAATTCTACCTCTATTTTCTCGATTTTGCAACAGAAAATAGTGAATTACCGAAAATTTTCTTACGGTTTTCCGTCTGTTTTTCCGCTCCGCACCGTGCTTTGCGAGGGGAAACAGCGGTTTGCACACATTTCTGCGCACATTCTTACTTTTTTTGGACTATTCGCCGTAGCTGTCATCGCTCTCATCATAAGATGCGTCATACGAGTCATCGTAGTAGCTGTCGTCATACGAGTCATCGTAGTAGCTGTCGTCGTAAGAATCATCATAGCTGCTGTCGTCAGACGAGGTATCGTCGCCCGAGGTGTCGCCCGAGGTATCGCTCGAGCTGTCCGAGCCGGACGAGTCCGTATTGTCCGCGGAGGTGTCGGTCTGCTGGCTCTTCTGCGAATCGGTCAGGCCGTTTGCGCCGTCCGGGTTCTGCGCCACGCCGTTCATGGCGTCCGCCGCGCCCGAAACGCTGCCCGAACGCGCGACCTCCTCGGCCGTTTCGGGTACGAAGTGCATCCGTCCCTCATCGTCCCAGTACAGCTTGCCGATGTCCGAGGGCGAAAGGCGGTCGGAGATAACGGTCTGCGCGAAGCGCACGCGGTAGGAAAGGTCGCTGTCCACCGCGCCGATGCGCAGGTCGAAGCGTCCGCCGCAGCCGATGCGCACATCGGTCAGCTCCTGAAGGTTGATGAACCGGAGGTCGTCCGCCATTTCCTGCTCGGTGAGCACCTGCATGATGGCGAGGTAGGCGCTGACCGCCGCGTCGGTTTTCGGCTCGATTTCCTCGCCGACCGTGAGCGTCGCGCTTTCAAGACCGGTCACGACCACAAGGCCGCCGTCCGAGGCGTTCTGCTCCAGGATTTTGCCCGTGCTGCTGATGTAGTAGAACGAGCCGTCCTCGGCCTTGATCGCCGCCGCCGCGCGGCACTCGGTCACGGTCAGCACGAGCGCATCCGGCAGATGTCTGCGGATGCGGACGGTTTCGATGTAGGGCAGCTTGTGCATCAGGTGCTGCTCGACCTTCATCTTGTTCCAGAGATAGAGATTGTCGCCCTTGTTGATGTCGAGCGCGGTGGTGATCTCCTCGGCGGAGTATTTTTCCGCGCCCTCGACCGAAATGGTGTTCACCTTGAAGAACACGGTCATCATCACGATCGCCGCCGCCGTCAGCAGCAGCAGCAGCACCGCGCGTCCGAGCGCATGAAGCGCCCGTCTGAATTTTCCGGGTCGGCGTCGTCGCTTTCTGCGCGGAGACGCCTGCTCCTGTCTGTTCTGTTTCATGCGCTCTCCGCCTTACTTTCCGTGGTTTTCGATGGCCCAGAGGATTTCGCGGTAGATTTTTTCGCTTGCGTCATGTGCCGCGAGCGCGGTCGCCCGCTCGCCCATCGCGTGCAGCTTGACCGGGTCGGACAGCATATCGTTCATCTCATCGTAGAGCTTCTGCGGGGTCGCGTCCTTTTCGAGCAGCACGCGGCAGCCGCCCGCCGCTTCGAGGGCACGCGCGTTCTTCTCCTGATGGTTTTCCGCCACGAACGGAGAGGGCACGAGCAGCGCCGGACGGCCGAGCATGCACAGCTCGCCGAGGGTCGCGGCGCCCGCGCGGCAGACGATGAGGTCAGCCGCCGCCATACGGTCTGCCATGTCGTAGATATACTCGGTGTACTCGATGTTCGGGTGGTTTTCGAAGTCCGCGCCCTGCTCACGCGCCATTTTCGGCAGCCAGTCGCGTGCCGCCGCGCCGGTCGCGTGAACGTGGTGATACTTGACGCTGTTTTTGCACTCAAGCGCAAGCGTTCCCGCCATGTGCTCGTTCATATACTTCGCGCCCATCGAGCCCCAGAAGGACACCACAAGCTGGTCGTTTTCGCCGAGACCGAACTTCGCGCGCGCCTTTTCGCGGCTCGCCGCAAGGATTTCCCCGCGCACCGGAGCGCCGGTCAGGATGATCTTTTCGCCGCCGCCGAGCAGCTGTTTCGCCTGCTCGAAGCAGACCAGCACGCGGTCGGCCTTTTTCGAGAGCATCTGCGTGACCTTGCCGGGGAGGGCGTTGACCTCAAGCAGCACGGTCGGGATGTCAAGCTCCTGCGCCGCCTTGACCACCGCGAAGGAGGCATAGCCGCCGCAGCCGATCACGCAGTCCGGACGCGCCTCGCGCAGCATCTTTTTCGCCTTTGCGACGGCGGAAACCGCGAGCTTCGCCGCCTTGAGGTTGTGCATGATGCCCTTCGGGCTCATCGAGCGCGACAGGCCGATGATCTCGATCGAGTCGAGCGGATAGCCCTCGCGCGGCACCAGCTTGTTCTCGATGCCGCGTGCCGAACCGGCAAAGCGCACGACCGTATCCGGCTGACGCTTCTCAAAATATCGTGCAATGGCAAGGCCGGGCGTTACGTGGCCGCCCGTTCCTCCGCCGGTAATATAAAGTCTCATCGTATGTTCCCCCTCCCGCCTGCTGCACAGGCGAAATATATGATAATCTGATTGCTGTGTTGTGCGGAATGCTTTGAACGGCAGACAGCGTTTTTTCTCTGTCTGTCCTTCACAGCCCTCCGCGCCGCGAAAGCGTCTGCCCCGCGGCCGTTGGTCTGTGTGAAAAAATCTAGCTTCGCGACTCGATGCGCATATACCTCGATACGTTGAGCAGTATGCCCATCTCGGCGAGCTGGAGCATGAGCGCCGTGCCGCCGTAGCTGAAGAACGGAAGCGCCGCGCCGGTTACCGGCATGATGCCTGTGACAACGCACAGGTTCATAAGCGTCTGAATGGCGAGCTTCGCGGTGATGCCGGTCGCGAGCAGCATACCCATGCGGTCGGGCGACGAGCGCGCGATGTAAAAGCCGCGCCAGATCAGAAAGGCGAAAATCGCGATGATGATGAGCGCACCGATGAGGCCCATCTCCTCGCACCATGTCGCGAAGATGAAGTCGTTGTGCGGCTCCGGCAGGTACAGCTGCTTCTGCATACCGTTGCCGAGTCCGCGGCCGAACAGTCCGCCCGAGCCGATGGCGATCTGACCCATGGCGGCCTGGAAGCCGCTGTCGCGCATATCCGAGAACGGGTCGAGCCAGATATTGACGCGCTTCTGTACGTGTTCGAGCGTCATATAAGCGCCGAACGCACCGAGCACACCCACCACGAACAGAGGTCCGAGAAACCAGATGCGGATGCCTGCGGCAATCAGAATGATAAGGCCGATGGCGCAGCAGATGATGATGGCCGAGGTGTGCGGCTCCTTATAGAGCAGGCCGACATAGATGAACAGCAGCAGGCCGTACGGATAGGCGAGTTTCTTCAAGTGCTGCATATCCTTGTACTTGGTCGAGGCCCACGCGGAGAACGCGATGATGATGGTATCCTTCGCAAGCTCGGACGGCTGAAAGCCGAACAGCCAGCGTGTCGCGCCCTTGGTCGTGGTGCCGACGCCCGGGATAAGAACCAGGATCAGCAGCGCAACGCTGATGACGATGGCCGGATTTACCACCATGACGTAGCCGTGGTAGTCGATGCGGCTCAGCACGTACATAGCGACGAGGCCGACCGCCGCCCAGCGCAGCTGCCGCACGATGAAGTAGGTCGCGCTGCCCTGCGAATAGAGGGCGCTCGAATAGCTTGCCGAAAACAGGGCGATAAGGCCGATGATCAGCAGCAGCAGCGTTGCGCACATGGTCGTCATGTCGATGGTGTGCGGCTTTCTCGCGCGGCGGCGCGGCTTTTCGGGTGTCCGTTTGGCCGTCGCCGGGCGGTAGCTCTGCCGGGGCATCGGCTGGCGCGAGGGACGCGGCGCCGGATAGGACTGCCCGGTCGGCGCAGGCCGGACTCTCCGGCGGCTGCCCGAGCCGCGCGGCTGTCTTGTTGAGGATGTCATTGTGCCACCTCCGTGGTGCGTACGTTACGGCAGCGCGACGAAATACGCCGCAAGGCACAGCACGATCGTGACCGCAGTAAAGGTCAGCACGATGCGCTTTTCGCCCCAGCCGCACATTTCAAAGTGATGATGGATGGGCGCCATCTTGAACAGGCGCTTGCCGTGAGTCGCCTTGAAGTAGGTCACCTGAAGAATGACCGACAGGGTCTCGATGATGTAGATGAGGCCGACAAGCAGCAGGATGAGCGGCATATCGCACGCGAAAGCCATGCCTGCGACCGCGCCGCCGAGAAACAGCGAACCGGTGTCGCCCATAAACACCTTCGCCGGGTTGAAGTTGTAGATCAAAAAGCCGAGCAGGCCGCCGGCCAGAGCGCCCGCGAACGCGGTAACGCCCGTGTTGCCGATGCGCACGCCGACCGCCGCGAAGAACACCGCGACCGGAACCGTAACGCTCGCCGCGAGGCCGTCGATGCCGTCGGTGAGGTTGACGGCGTTATCCGCGCCGACGATAACGAACGCCGCGAAAATGATGTAGACCGGCCACGGCAGGCTGATGGAGATGTCCGTAAACGGAATCATGAGCGAGGGCAGGCCGTCCGACTTCAGGAAGAGCACGAGGATGAATACCGCCGCGACTAAAATCTGAAGCACGAGCTTCTGCTTCGGGGTCAGACCCGCGTTTTCCTTTTTCTTGATCTTCGCGTAGTCGTCTACCAGACCGACCGCGCCGTAGGCCACTGAAAGACCGAGAATCGCCAGCGCGTGAACGTTCAGCGAGCCGGTGACAAGGCCGCCGATTACGACCGCCGCCGCGATGCCGATGATGAACATAAAGCCGCCCATCGTCGGGATGTTCTGCTTGTTCATGTGCCACTTCGGGCCGATTTCAAGGATTTTCTGACCGAATTTCATCTTGCGCAGATAGCGGATGACCGACGGGCCGATAGCCGCCGTGACAATGAACGCAATCGCGCAGCAAATAAGTGCCTGCTTCATTTATTCAACTTCCTCCCCCATAAACAGTGCAAGCGCACGCTCCATGCGCATTCCGCGGCTGCCCTTGAACAGCAGCGCGTCACCCGGCTTTGCGTCCGCGCGAAGCGCCCGCACCAGTTCGTTCTGGTCGTCAAAGGCGTAAACCGCCTGCATTCCCTTTTCCTTCGCGCCGCGCGCGATGGCGTCCGCCGACGGGCCGTAGGCGTAAAGCGCATCTGCGAACTCTGCGGCGGCTCTGCCCGCTCTGCGGTGGCCCTCCTCGGTGTAGTCGCCGAGCTCCAGCATCGAGCCGAGCACCGCGATGCGGCGGCCGCCCTCGCCCAGCGTGCCGAGCACGCGCAGCGTCGCCTCCATGGCGTCCGGGCTTGCGTTGTAGCAGTCGGCATAGATGCGGAAGCCGTTCTGCTCGTAGATATTCTGCCGCATTCCGCTTGCGGTGTAGGACGAAAGGCCGCGGACGATGTTCTCGACTGTTTCACCCATCAGGAGGCCGACAGACGCCGCCGCGAGCGCATTTAAGACGTTATGTGCGCCCGGAATGGCAAGACGCGCCGTGAAGCTCTCTCCAATCGGCAGAGTTTCGGACTCCAACCCATTGTTTTTCACGGTAAAGCTGCCGTCCTCGTGCAGCTGCGCGACAAGGTCGCACGCCTCATTCTCGACGCCGTAGGTGCAGACCTTGCAGCCGAGGCTGTCGCGCTTGTCCCACAGCAGCGGCTCGTCGCCGCACAGGACAGCCGTGCCGCCCTCGCGCAGACCCTCGAGAATTTCGAGCTTCGCCTTGCAGATGCCCTCGCGCGAGCCGAGAAACTCGATGTGCGAGGTGCCGATGTTGGTGATAACGGCATAGTCCGGCTGCGCCGCCGCCGTCATGCGCGACAGCTCACCGAAGTGGTTCATGCCCATCTCGGCCACCATGACCTCGGTGTCCTTCGTCATGCGCATGAGCGTCAGCGGCAGGCCGATTTCGTTGTTGAGGTTGCCCTCGGTCTTTTCCGCGCGGAACTGCTGCGCGAGCGTGGCGTAAAGCAGCTCCTTTGTGGTGGTCTTGCCGACCGAGCCGGTCACGCCGACGACCACGCCGCCGCACATCGTGCGGTAGCCGCCTGCCAGGTCGAGCAGCGCCTGCGAGGTGTTCTCGACGTAGAGCGCCGGGACCGGATATTCCTCGCATTCTCGGTGGCTCATGACCGCCGCCGCGCCGTTTTCGAGCGCCTTGCCGATGAAGTCATGTCCGTCGAAGCGTTCGCCCGCGAGCGGCAGGAACAGCGCCTCCTCCGGAATGCGCCGCGAGTCGGTCGAAACCGCGCAAAGGGTCACATCGCCCTTCGCTTCTCCCTTCGTCCACTCCGCCGCCTGCGCCAGTGTAAATCGTTCCATGCCGTTTCCCCCAAGTGTAAATTTCAAATTCCGCCGTTGCTTGCAACGGCTTTCCTCAAGACAGGTTTTCTTGAAAATCCTGTCTGTGGCCTCGTCCGCAGACGACCGTGTGCTATGCACACGGCATTCAAAAGAAATTCCTGCGGAATTTCATGAAAACCGGGGGCGTGTACCTCGGTTTTCATTCCCCGACTCAGCCGCCCGGGGCGGCGTCATTCGGGTTTCGGAAGGCGGTTTCCCTGGGAACCGTCCTCCGTAGATAGGGGACTTTTGAAGTCCCCTATCAGTTTTTTAAATAGTCTGCGACGATTTCGCGTTCGTCCATGTGATGCTTCACATGGTTTACTTCCTGATAGGTTTCGTGACCCTTGCCCATGAGAACGATGATGTCGTCCTTCTGTGCATGGGCGAGCGCCCAGTGAATGGCCTCCGGGCGGTCCACAATGACCTGCATCGGGGTCTTGCTGTCCTTCATGCCCTCAAGAATGTCGTCGATGATGGCCTGCGGCTGCTCGGTGCGCGGGTTGTCGCTCGTGACCACGCAGAAATCCGCAAGGTCAGAAGCAATTTTACCCATCTTCGGGCGCTTGGTGCGGTCGCGGTCGCCGCCGCAGCCGAAGAGCGCCACTACGCGGCCCTTGGCAAAGCCGCGGACTGCCTTCAGCACGTTCTCCACGCCGTCCGGCGAGTGGGCGTAGTCGATGAGCACGGTGTAGTCCGTGTCGGTCGGCACGACTTCCACGCGGCCCTTGACGCCGGTCGCGGTCGCAAGCGACTTTGCAGCGTCCGCAAGCGGCATGCCTAGGCTAAGCACCATACCGAGGGCATTGAGCGCATTTTCGACCGAGAAATGACCCGGAATAGGCAGCTTTACGTGCGCAGACGCACCTTCATAGGCGGCATCGAATTCCACGCCGTCCGCGTGCAGCTGAAGCGCGGTCGCGCACAGAGTCGCCTCCGGCTTGCCGCACGAGTAGGTCAGGCACGGGCACTTCGCGTCCGCGAGCATCTTGGGCGCCGCCGCGTCGTCGAGGTTGATAACGCCCTTGTCGCTGACCGTGAACAGAATAGCCTTCGCCTTGCGGTAGTTCTCCATGGTCTTGTGGAAGTCGAGGTGGTCCTGCGTCAGGTTGGTGAACGCGCCGACCGCAAAGCGGATGCCGTGTACGCGGTCGAGCACGAGCGAGTGCGAGGAGACCTCCATGATAACGTGCGTGCAGCCTGCGTCGCGCATACGGGCGAACAGCGCGTGCAGCTCGTAGGATTCCGGCGTGGTGCGCTCGGTTTCGATGACCTCGCTGCCGATGAGGTTCTGGTTGGTGCCGATGAGGCCGACCTTGTGACCCGCGTCCTCGAGCATATGCTTGACGAGGTAGGTCGTGGTGGTCTTGCCGTTCGTGCCGGTGACGCCGAGCATCACCATGCTGTCCGCCGGATGGCCGAAGCGGTTCGCCGCGATCTCCGCGAGCGCGATGCGCGAATTTTCGACAACGACTGCGGGAACGCCCTCGGGCGCCTCCTCGCAGACCACCGCCGCCGCGCCCTGTTCGAGCGCCTTCGCGATATACTTATGGCCGTCGGTCGCGTAGCCGCGGATGGCGACGAAAAGGTCGCCCTTCTGCACCGCACGCGAGTCGTATCTGACTTCGTTTATCTCCGCCGCGCCGTCTGCCGTGTTCGACAGAACGGCAACGTCCTTCAAAAGCTCCTGCAATTTCATAAAACGTCCTCCTATCGGTCGTTGACCGTGGTCGTATCCGAAAATTCTACTGTAATGACCGAACCGATGCTTACCTTGGTTCCGGCCGCCGGCGACTGGCTGCTTGCAGTCGTATCGCCGGTTATCTGGCTCGTCGCGACGCCGCGCTGCTTGAGGTAGAGTCCGTACTCCTCGAGCGTATCCCGACAGGTATCCGGGTCCATGCCGCTCACATCGGGCACCTCGATCTGCTCGGTCGGCTTCTGCTCACCCATATAGAGGATGACTCTGCCGCTTGCCGGGATGCGGATGCCGCTCGACGGCACCTGATCGGTAACGGTATCGCCCTCGCCGTGGATGATGTACTCAAAGCCGCTGTTCGTCAGCGCCTCGTCCGCTGCGTCGCGCGTCATGCCGACAACGTTCGGCACGGTCTGCTCGCGGCGGTCGCTCTCGTTCTCCTCGTAGGAAGCGGTAACGCCGATGTACGGCAGTACGTCCTCCATGATACGTCCGACGACCGGAGCCGCGATAGCGCCGCCGCCGTGGGGCGCGGACTCGGGCAGGTCGTTGATGGCAACGAGCACCGCGATCTGCGGATCGTCCATCGGCGCAACGCCGATGAAGGAGGCGGTGTAGCGGTCCTCGGTGTCGGTGATCTTGCCGGTCTCGTCGCGCTCCTTCTCGATCTCGGAGGTCGCGGTCTTGCCGCCGATGCGGTAGCCGGTGACGTAGGCGTTCTTGCCGGTGCCGGCCGCAACGACCTGCTCCATCGCCTCGCGCATGTACGCCGAGGTGTCCTCGGAGATGACCTGACGCAGGATTTCCGGCTCGGTGGTGGACTTGATCGTGCCGTCCGCGTTGAGCACGGACTTGACAACGTAAGGCTTCTTGAGCTTGCCGTCGTCCACGATGGCGCTGACCATGTTGATCATCTGCATCGGGGTGACGGTGAAGCGCTGGCCGAACGACGCGGTCGCGAGCGCGACTTCGTTCCAGTCGCTCGACTTGTCGATGTTGTGGAACTGGCCGCGGCTCTCGCCCGGCAGGTCGATGCCGGTCTGGTCGAGCAGGCCGAACGCCTTGTAAAATTCGTAAAAACGCGCCATGCCGACCTTCTGGACGATCTGCATCATCGCGACGTTGCACGAATTCATCAGCGCCTCGGTCAGCGTCTGCATGCCGTGGCCGCTCGTGTTCGCGCAGTTGATCGGCTCCTTCCAGTCGCCTACCATCAGCGAGCCGCCGCAGTAGAACGAGCTGTTCTCGTCCACTTCGCCAAGCTCGTAGGCGGTCGCGACTGTCATCAGCTTGAAGGTCGAACCAGGCTCGTAGTTGTCGGAAACGACCGGGTTGCGCCAGGTTTTCATCAGAATGTTGACACGGGTCGAACCGAGCTTGCTCACGAGGTCGTCATTGCTCTGAATGTCCTCGGGCAGGTTCGCAAGACCGCCCTCCTCGTACCATTTATCCGAAATGACGGCCGTAATCTTCGCGTCCGTCAGGATCTTCTGTACGTCCTCTTTCAGCTCGTTGATGTAGACCTCGCTCGTCAGGTGATAAGCGTCATTCGGGTCGAAGTCCGGCAGGTTCGCCATGGCGAGCACTTCGCCGGTCTTGACGTTCATAACGATGCCGGAAACGCCGTCGCGCGCCTCCGGATTGTCCGCAAACGCAGTTTCAAGGTGCTTTTCAAGGTAATTCTGAATATCGCTGTCGATGGTCAGCACGAGCGAGTTGCCGTCCTTCGCCGGGATGTACTGCTGCGTGTCGGGCATGATGTCCTCGTTGTAGGCGTTCTGCACGCGCACGATGCGGCCCGCTGTGCCGGAAAGCTCGTCGTTGTACTGCGACTCGATGCCGTAAGCGCCGTTGTTGTCGCTGCCGACGTAGCCGAGCACCGCCGAAAGGAACGAGCCGTGCTGATAATAGCGCTTGGTGTCGGGTTCGGAATAGACGCCCGTGCAGCCCGCCGCCTCCAGCTTGGCGTTCAGCTCCTTGGTGACGTCCTTATCGACCTTCTGCGCAATAATTTCGTATTCCGAATCGGTCTTGTTCAGCTTTTCCATCACGCTGTCGTAGCTGACCGAAAGGGTCTCGGAAAGGATGGTCGCAAGCGTCTGGCGCTGGACATCGGCGGTCACGCCGTTCTTCTCCTTGGTCTCGGACACAACGCCCTTGGGCGATACCGTGATGCGCTCGACCTCGGCGGACTCGGCAAGCACCTGCATATTCGCGTCGTAGATCTTGCCCCGGTTCGGGGTGATAAAGGTGTCGCGCGTCTGGAGCGACGTCGCCTTCTGAATATAGAAATCATGGTGAAAGACCTGCATATACAGCAGGCGCAGGCCGACCAGACCGAAGCCGGCCACGACGAAAAGCGATGCCAGCATCTTCAGCCGCACCAGAAAATTCGCCTTAGGCTTTTTTTCTCCCATAAAAAATGTTCCTCCGAATTAAGGTAAACAAAAGCTGATATACCCCATAATCCTGCGCCGCTTCCACGGCGCAATCCCCTGCCGTCCTCCGGCAAAGAGCCGGAACAGCTCCCGAACGAAAACCATTCCGCAAAGCCTATCCCGTACTCCCCCTGCCGTCCTCCGGCAAAGCCGGAGCAGGCAGGGCAGGCGCACCGCAGTGCGCCGCATAAAATTCCCCATAAAAGTCCAGCTCTGCCGGACTTTTATCCCGCTGCCCGCGCCGCGGCGGCGCGGCCTCGTCCGCCGTGCGGACGAGAGGGGGGTATCTCAAAAAGTTTCTTCGGAACTTTTTGAGTATCTAGGGGGGACGCAGTCCCCCCTAGACAGCCAAGGGGAGTCAGAAGCATTTCCCTTCTCACTCCCCTGTATATATCCTATTCTTTCAATCAGCGGATATATTCCACGACCGAGGAAAACCACTCCGTCAAACCGGAAATTGCGCTGCTGAGCGAATGCCCGCTGCCCGAAACGGTCACAACGTCCGGTCGGGTCAGTTCAACGTATTCGATCTGCGAATTATCCATCTTGACCATGCCGAGATCGTCAACGGCGTGCTGCTCTACCTCGTCCATGTCCATGCTGTTCATTTTCTTGGTCGTCAGCGAAACATTCTCTGCCTGCATCTCGGTGAGCGTGTCGCTCTGCTTGCTGACCTCGGCGGTCAGATGCGTCAGCTGCATCTGACAGTAAAGAATGTACGCACACACGCCCGCCGCGGCAAGAACGCTTAGAATGACGTTCCGGCGCAGGCTCTTTCTGCGGCGCTTCTTCGGCGGCTTGGCGAGATGAAGATCGCTCTTTTTCTCGCTATTCACTGCCGGCAGTTTCTCGTTGTATCGTTTATAGGCGGCACTGTCTCTCGTTGCTATTGCTGCCATAAAGCATTACCCTTTCTGCTGAGTCCGTGGCACGGCGGAGCCGCACCTTATATCTTTTCGCATACGCGCAGTTTCGCGCTGCGTGCACGCGGGTTCTCCTCGATTTCTTCTTCGCTCGGTAAAATCGGCTTGCGCGGCGTCAGACGCACCTTCGGCTTGTTGCCGCAGACGCACACCGGAAAATCCTTCGGGCAGGTGCAGCCCTGCGCCGCCTTCTGGAACGCCGCCTTGACGATGCGGTCCTCCAGGCTGTGGAAGGTGATGACGGCGAGCCGTCCGCCGGGATTCAGGCACTCGATCGCCTTTTCCATCGCCTCGCGCACCGCTCCCAGCTCATCGTTCACCGCAATGCGGATGGCCTGAAAGCTGCGCTTGGCCGGGTGCTGCTTTTCGCGCAGCGCCTTCGAGGGCATAGCGCCCCGGATGATGTCCACCAGTTCGAGGGTGGTTTCGATCGGCTTTTTCTCCCGCTCGCGCTCAATGGCCGCAGCGATCAGAGGGGCATAGCGCTCCTCACCGTATTCAAACAGGATGTGGCGGATGTCCTCACGGCTCCACGTATTCACAACGTCATACGCGGTGAGCTTCTGCTGCCGGTCCATGCGCATATCGAGCGGCGCGTCCTTCATATAGGAAAAGCCGCGCTCCGCATGGTCGAGCTGGGGTGAGGAAACGCCGAGGTCGAACAGGATGCCGTCCGCACCGGCAAGACCCTGCCCTTCGAGGACACGGTCGATGTCGCGGAAGTCACTCTTGACGGTCGTCACGCGAGCCCATACGGGCGCCAGACGGGTCTTTGCGTTTTCGAGCGCTTCGTCATCGCGGTCGATGCAGATCAGACGTCCGCCCTCCCCGAGCGCCGAAGCGATGCGCAGCGAATGACCTGCGCCGCCGGTCGTCGCGTCCACATAGACGCCGTCCGGCTTGATGTTCAGAGCGTCCAGACAAGGCTGGAGCAGAATGGAAACGTGATGAAATTCCATCGTGGCAGCCTCCTTCCGGTCACGAAATTTCATTTCTTTTTTATCGTTTACTGCGGATTTTCTCAGAAATCCATGCCTTCCATGTCGGCCGAGATGCTTTCGGCGTCGATGTCCGCGTTGTACTCGTTCCACCGTCCGGTGTCCCAGATTTCGGCATGGTCGAGCAGACCGACGATCGTCACATCTTTTTCCAGACATGCAAAATCACGCAGACTCCCCGGAATGAGGATGCGTCCCTGCGCGTCGAGCTGTACATCGGAAGCATTGGCGAAGTAGTATCGCTTGATGCGGCGCGCCTTTTCGCCGTTGCCGAGGCTGCGCAGGCGCGTTTCGAGCGACGCCCACTCCGCATCGGGATAGACAGAAAGACAGCCGTCAAGACCCTTGGTGACGGTGAAGTGTTCGCCGAGCTCCTCGCGGAGCTTCGCGGGCATAGCAAGGCGGCCCTTGGCGTCGATGGTATGCCTGTATTCGCCCTTCACGCTTTCTCACCTTGCCTCTCCGTCCTGCCGCTTCGATGGAGAAGCATGACACTTTGCCCCACTTCTCACCACTCTCATATAATTATAACGGCACAGCGCTTTGAATGCAAGATGCAATTTGTTATATTTTGCAGAAGTTTACCGCCCGGTATTCATGGTTTTGCGTTCTTTTTGCTATTTTAGAACACTTGTTCGATAGCCTGTCGAAAAACTTCGTTTTCCGACAACCTGTGTTTTGCGCTGCAAAACACTGACGTCCGAAAGTTCCCATTCGGAAACTTTCTCCCTCTCAAAGTCATAAAACCGAGGTACACGCCCCCGGTTTTCTGGAATTTGCAAAGCAAATTCTATTTTACTCGCGCTATCGCGCGACAACTAACAACCGTAACAAATACCTTCGCTGCCAAGGAAAAAGGGGCCGCAAAAGCAGCCCCCCCCGTTACTCTGTTTACGTGTTCCCTGCCGAAAAAACGTCAGTTTTTCGACAGTTTACTTTGCGATGCTCTTGAAGCGCTGGCGAGCCTTGCGGACCTCATCGAGCGAGAGCGCAACCGCTTCTTCGGTACGCTTGAGGGTGCCCTCGCAGTACTCGTTTGCGACTCTGCGCAGCTCACGCGCCTGGATTTCGGCGTTGCCCTGCACTTCCTTCGCCTTTTTGCGGGCCGCGACGACGATCTCGGTCTCGGATACCATCTGACGCGCGTCCTCCTCGGCCTTGCGGCGGATGGCCTCCGCCTCGCGCTTGCCGGAGGCGAGCAGGTCGTTGCGCTTTTCTACGATGTCCTTTGCGGCCTGAAGGTCGTTCGGCAGGGTGGAGCGCAGCTCGTCGAGCAGGTCGAGCATATGGTCGCGCTCAAGGATGCACTTCTCGCCTGCCAGCGGAATGCCCTTCGCGTCCTGCACCATGTCGTACATACGGTTGATCAGTTCATCTAAAGTTGCCATGTTCAGTCTTCCTTTCGTGTGCGGCGCACAATATCCTGCACGATCTCATCCGGAACGAAACCGGCAACGCTGCCGCCATGTACTGCTATGTCTTTTACCACCGAGGATGACAGGTACATATACTCCGAACTGGTCATAAGGAATACCGTATCAAGCTCGGCATTGAGCTTCCGGTTGGCCAGAGCCATTTGAAATTCGTATTCGAAATCCGACACTGCGCGCAGGCCCTTTACAAGCACGCAGGCGTTTTGGCTGTGGGCGTAGTCCGCCAGCAGCCCGCCGAAGCTCTCGATCTCCACGTTCGGGAGGTCTGCCGTCGTGCGCCGGAGCATTTCCTTGCGCTCCTCGACGGAGAACATCGGTTTTTTGTTCTGGTTGTGCATCACCGCAACGATCAGCCGGTCGAACAGACCGGAGGCGCGGCGGATGATGTCCAGATGTCCCAGCGTCACGGGGTCGAAGGAGCCGGGATAAATCGCAATTCTCATATTCTCTTACTCATCCGTTCCGCCGTCCTGCCGACGCAGAACGGTAATCATGGTCGCGCCGTAGCGGCGTTCGCGCACGACTTCAAATCCGTGGGCAAACTTATCCTCAACTGCACTTTCACAAATTATTATACCATTTGCAGAGAGAATGTCAAACCTTTCTATGCTCCGAAGCGCATTTTCCAGTATAATTCCGCCGTAAGGGGGGTCGAGGAAGATGAGCGAGAAGCGTTTTGCCCCCGCTTTCGCGAGAAAAGCGTCCGCCTCCATGCGGTGGGTGCGGGCGCGTTCCTGCACGCGGGCGGTCTGAATGTTCTTCGCAACGACGTTATACGCCGTGCCGTTGTGCTCGACAAAGTCGCAGGACGCCGCGCCGCGCGAGAGCGCCTCGATGCCGAGCTGACCGGTCCCGGCGAACAGGTCGAGCACCGCCGCCTCGCGGATATGGTCCTGAATGAGATTAAAAACGTTTTCCTTGACCCGGTCGGTCGTCGGACGGGTGTTCATGCCGGGCACAGGCTGGAGCTTGCAGCCGCGTGCCGAACCGGATACAACGCGCATCGGGGTACCTCCTATGTAAATTCTGCTGTGTATCTTCTATCGTAGGGCCGGGTGCCCTCACCCGGCCGTTCCCTACCGTCTGCTCACCGTTCAATGCGGCGGGCTGAGGGCAGCCCGCCCTACGGTTTCAGTCGATGCAGTTACTCGTTTTCGTGAAAAAATTCATATACGCTCTGCGCCGTATTCCTCGGCAGGATTCTCGCAAGCTCCTGCTCGCTGGCCTGCCGGATGTTTTCGATGCTGCCGAAATGCTTCAGCAGCTCGGTGCGGCGCTTGTCGCCGACGCCCGGAATGCGGTCGAGGGTCGAGCCGCGCACGCGCTTGCCGCCGAGCTTGCGGTTGTACTCGATGGCGAAGCGGTGGACTTCCTCCTGCAAGCGTCCGACAAGGCCGAACAGCGCAGGCGTCGCCGAAATGCCGAACTCGCGGCCGTCCGGCGCGACGAGGGCGCGGGTGCGGTGGTGGTCGTCCTTGACCATGCCGAAGCACGGAACGGAAAGGCCGAACGAGTCGAGCACCTCTTTGCAGATGCGCACGTGGCCCAGACCGCCGTCAATCATGAACGCACTCGGGAGCGGCGCGAACTTTTCGTCCCCGTCCACGTAGCGCTGCACGCGGCGCGTCAGCATCTCGCGCATCGAGGCGTAGTCGTCCTGCCCGCTCGCCGCACAGGCGATCTTGAACTTGCGGTAGGCGGACTTTTTCGGCTGTCCCTCCACGAAAACCACCATCGAGCCGACCGTGTCCTGACCGGCGAAGTTGGAAATATCGTAGGCTTCGAGCCGCAGCGGCAGCGCCGCCATGCCGGTGACGTTCTGGAGAAGCTCGAGCGACTTGAAGCGCCGTTCGGACTGCTTTTCGCGGCGTTCGATTTCCTCGAAGGCGTTTTTCTCCGCGAGCCTGGTGAGCACGCGCCGCTCGCCTCTCTGGGGAACGGCAAGCTCGACCTTTCGCCCGGCTAGGGAGGCGAGAAACTCGCCTATCGTGTCCGCGTCCTCGATTTCATGCGTGAGCAGCACGGTTTTCGGCACCGCGCCGCGCTGCGCGTAATACTGCTTGACGAACGAGCCGAGCACCTCGCCGGGGTCGCTTTCGGTCAGGTGGAACAGGGTGTATTCCTTGCTCTGGAGCGAGCCGCCGCCGTAGTGCAGCACGCACACGCACGCTCGCGTCTGTCCCTGCACGAAGCCGATGGCGTCAAGCTCGGAGAACGAACCCGCGACGACGTGCTGCCGGTCGCCCAGCTTTTTGATGGCGCGGAGCCGGTCGCGCAGCACCGCCGCCCGCTCGAACTGCAATCCTTCCGCCGCCTCGTTCATTTTTTCCGTCAAATCGCGTACAAGCTGCTTTGCGTTGCCCTCTAACAGCGAAACCGCCTGCATGATGAGCGCGTGGTACTCCGCCGGGCTGACCTTTCCCGTGCAGGGCGCGCAGCAGCGGCCGAGGTGCTGATTGAGGCAGGGGCGGTTTTTTCCGATGTCGCGCGGAAACGAGCGCTGGCAGGTCGCAAGCTGAAGCGCCTCGCTGATGGTGTCGATGGCGCTGCGGGCGGCCTTGCGTCCCATATACGGGCCGAAGTAGCGGGCGCCGTCCTCCGCCGGCTGTGACACGACCGAAAAGCGCGGATAATCCTGCGTTGTGTCCAGACGGATGAACGGATAGCCCTTGTCGTCCTTCAAAAGGATGTTGTACTTCGGCTGATACTTCTTGATCATCTGGTTTTCGAGCACGAGCGCTTCGAACTCGCTGTCGGTCACGATGATGTCGAAGGTGTCGATATGGCTGACGAGCTGGCGCGTTTTGGCGTTCAGGCGCTCGGGCGGCTGAAAATAGTTCGCCACGCGGTTGCGCAGCAGCTTGGCCTTGCCGACGTAGATGACTGTGCCGCTTTTGTCCTTGTGCATATAGACGCCCGGCTGCATGGGAAGCCGCCGCACGCGCTCCTTGAGCTGTTCTCTTGTCACGGCGCTCCCCTCCTCACGGTTTCCGCCTGCGTTCGATAAAAAAGCACCGACCTAAAACAAAAGATCGGTGCTCATTCAGGATGCGATAACTTAAAGATCAGTCAACAAAGTTGGAAGTGATCAGATCAACCAGTGCTGCAACAGCCTCTTCTTCATCCGGGCCGTCTGCAATGAGGTTGATGGTCGTGCCCTTGGTGATGCCAAGGGACAGAATGCCGAGAAGGCTCTTTGCGTTTACGCGGCGCTCTTCCTTCTCTACGAGAATCGTTGACTTGAACTCGTTAGCCTTCTGAATAAAAAAAGTTGCCGGACGGGCATATAAGCCAACCTGATTGGTAACCTGTACCTCTTTCGAATACATAATCTGCATCGCTCCTATTTCTTCAAATCCGTTATATATAGTCTATCGCTTTTTTCAGAGTTCGTCAAGGAGAATTTCTCTCCTGCGTATTTGTTTTTTGAATGAATTTTTTCATGCAAAACGCAGATTTATCGTGGAAATTGTCTATTTCTTCGGAAACACTTTGTATAAACCCCACAAAAGTTCGCGTTTCGTTTTCCTTTTTCCATCCTGCCGCCGGAAAACTTTTCCGCCGCTCACGCATTCGGGTGCGGTGTTGCCTTTACTTCAGCTCCGCAATCGTCACGCCCTGCTCGCCCTCGCCGTAAACGCCGCTGCGCACGCTCTTGACACGCTTGTTGCGGCGCAGATGCTGCTGTACGGCGTTGCGCAGCACGCCCGTGCCCTTGCCGTGGATAACCGTCACAGCCGGCAGACCCGCCATCAGCGCACGCGAGAGGAAGTTATCCACCTCGAAGAGTGCTTCCTCGGCGCTCATGCCGCGCACATCGACCTCGCTTTCGGCGCTTCTGAGGTTGAGCTCACGGCGCGGCGCATCGCGGCGCGGCTGCATCTTGACCTTGGGCTTCGCGGCGGCCTTTTTCTCCTCGACCAGACGGACCTCGTTGGCCTTGACGGTCATTTTCATCGGGCCGGCCTGCACCTGCACGCTGCCGTCCTTGTCCGCCGGGGTGAGCACGGTCGCGATCACGCCGCCGACGTTCAGCAGACGCACGCGGTCGCCCTTTTCGAGCGGGCGGACCTCCTCGGCGTCCACGACGCGCTTCTGAATGCCGCGGCGCTGCTCGTTCTCGGTCTGGGTGATGACGCCGCGCAGCGCGGCCTTTGCGGCGGCGAGGTTCTGCTCGGCGTTCTTCTTCTGGGACCGCTTTTTGAGCGTTTCCAGCTCATCGAACACGGTTTCCGCCGTCATGCGGGCGTTTTTGAGGATGTTGTCCGCCTGACTGCGCGCACCCTCCATCATACGGTCGGCGCGTTCCTCGGCGGCGTCGCGCTCGGCACGCATCTTGTCGCGCTCGGACTGGGCGGCGCTTCTCATGCGCTGCGCCTCCTCCTTCATCTGCTCGATGCGGCGGCGTTCGCGTTCAAGCTCGGCCAGAACGTCCTCGAAGCGAGCATCCTCGGTGGAAACCTGCTCCTTTGCGCGTTCGATGATGGTCGGCTGGAGGCCGAGCCGCGCCGCGATGGCGAAGGCGTTGGACTTGCCGGGAATGCCGGTCAGCAGGCGGTAGGTCGGCTGAAGCGACTTGACGTCGAACTCGCAGGAGGCGTTTTCCACGCCGTCCGTCGTGAGTGCAAAGGTCTTTAGCTCGGCGTAATGCGTGGTCGCGGCAACGCACGCGCCCATCTGACGGGCGTAGCCGATAACGGCAACGGCGAGCGCCGCACCCTCGACCGGGTCGGTGCCGGCGCCAAGCTCGTCGAAGAGCACGAGGTCGCCCTGCGCACAGCAGTCCATGATGGACACGATGGTTTTCATGTGGGCGGAGAAGGTCGAAAGCGACTGCTCGATGGACTGTTCGTCGCCGATGTCGGCGTAAACGTGCTCAAAAAGGCCGATTTCCGACTGTTCGTTCGCCGGAATGTGCAGGCCGCTCGACGCCATGAGGCTGAGCAGACCGAGGGTTTTAAGCGATACCGTCTTGCCGCCGGTATTCGGGCCGGTGATCACAAGGGTGTCGTACTCGCCGCCGATGGCGATGTCGATGGGGACCGCCTTGTCCTTGTCGAGCAGCGGATGGCGGGCGCGGAGCAGACGGACGCGGCTGCCGCTTTCGAGCAGCACGGGCGCGGTCGCGTTCATTTCAAAGGACAGCTTCGCGCGGGCGAAAATGAAGTCCAGTTCGGTCAGCGCATCGTAATCCTGCTCGATGGCGCCGCGGTACATGGACACCTCAGCGGAGAGCGAGGCAAGGATTCGTTCGATTTCGGCCTCCTCGCGGCCCTCAAGGACCTTGATCTGGTTGTTGATCTCGACGACCTGCTGCGGCTCGACAAAGACGGTCGCGCCGGTGGACGAGGTATCGTGCACGAGTCCGGGGACGTCGCCGCGGTGCTCGGCCTTGACCGGGACAACGAAACGGCCGTTTCGCTGGGTGATGATGGTTTCCTGGAGGTACTTGGAGCGCTCGCCGGAAATCAGGCGGTTGAGCGTTTCGCGGACGCGGCCGGAGATGCGGCGCAGCTCGCGGCGGATGGAAAGCAGCTCGGAAGACGCGCCGTCCGCAATCTCCTCCTCGGAGATAATCGCGGTGGTGATAGCCTCTTCGAGAGTGCGGTTGCCGGTCAGCAGGCCGAAAATCGGCGTGAGCGCGGTCTTTTCCTCGCTCTCGGCGTCGTAGGCAAGGGCGCGGCGTGCGGTCTGAAGCAGGCTCGCGACGCTCAGCAGCTCGCGCGGGTTGAGCGTGCCGCCGCGGTCCGCGCGAACGAGGATCGCGCCGACCTCACGGATGCCGCCGAAGGACGGACTGCCCTGCCGCACCATGCGGTCCTTGGCGTCCGTGGTCTGCTGCATATGCAGTGCGGCCTGCTCCCTGTCGTCGAGCGGACGCAGCGCGCGGCATTTCTCCTTGGCCTTGTCGGAGGAAGCCTGTGCGGCAAGGCGTTCGAGGATTTCGTAATATTCCAGTGTTTTTAAGGATTTTTCACCTAATCTGTTCATTGTGGTTCTCCTTGTTGCGAAAAGCGGAGTAGTTGGACCCTGCCGGGGGATTTTCGCCCTCGGAGGGCGAGCGCCTTTTCTCCCTCCGAGGGAAAGCGCGAACAATGCGCCGATACTGCGGCGCAGACGCAGGAGGCGAGGTTGACCCCATTCCCGGGGACGGGGGAGTTTCGCCCTCGGAGGGCGAGTGCCTTTTTGGCCGCCTTCGGCGGCGGGGACGCGCCCCTCCCGGGGCGCGGGGCAAAAGGGGGTACAAGACACCTGCGGTTTCTTATACCCCCTCTTGCGACTCCCCCTGATCTTCCGCTGGCTGCTCAGCGCAGCTTCGCAGCTAAAAACGAGGGCCGCAATTAAGACCGCTCTATCATCTGGGGCGCTCCGCCGCCGTTTGGGGATGGCTTCGCGCTTGATTTCCGCGCATATCAGTGCGCGGCAGCGGGTTCCGGTCGGATGGATTGGAAACCGTCTGTGTGATTTGTCCGGATTGCTCCCGTAGGGCGGGATGACCTCATCCCGCCGTTCCCTTGGCAGGCATGATTTTTCCGGGTTGCTCCCGTGGGGCGCGGCAATATTATCCGGTTGTGTAAAAACGGTACGTTATCGGTTTATCCGTGTGCAAATGGTCACGGCTGCATCTTCACTCTCAACTCTGCACTCTGCACCTTTTTTACTGCTCTTTTTCGGCTCGATTCTCAGACTTTCGTAAAGTTTCAGGCTTGCAAAGCCTCGTCCTAAGTGGTAGGCGGCGAAGCGTTCAGCGAGAGTCGTAAACTGCTCTTTCGCGGGGCCGGTGAGGGTGAAAGCGAACAGCCGCCGGGGGTCGGCGGTGAGGGCGTGGCGGAGCGCGGCGGCGGCGCTGTTATCGAGGGGGGTAAAGCCGCCGACTCTGCGGGCGCATTTTTCGTCTGCCGCGCCGCCGGCCTCGACCGAAAAGAAGATGGGCGGCCGGACAAGCGGCTCGCCGCACACGCTGCACTCGGCAAGGTCGGGGGCGTAGCCGCCCTCCGCCATCACGCGCCACTCAAGCGCCGCCTTCACGAGCGCGGGGTCGCGTTTTTTCTTTTCGAGGGCGGAAAGCGCGGTCAGCAGCACCGAACAGAGCGCCGGGCAGTCGGTCTGCTCGTCGGCAAGGGCGCCGGTCAGCTCGGCAAGGTAGCAGGCAAGCGCGTACCGCTCGATGTCCTGCGAGAGCGGAAAGAACGAGTGGATGAGCGAGGCGTCGCGAAAGGAATACCGTCCGCCTCGTTCGCTCACGATAAATTCGGAAAAGCAGAACTGCTGCGCGGAAGCGGCGTGTTTCCGGCTGCGCTTGGCGTTGCGGTGGAGGATTTCCGTCCGTCTGCCGTCCTCGGTCAGCAGGCTGAGGTAGCGGTCGCAGTCGCCGAAGTCGGTTTCGCGCAGCACAAGTCCGCGCAGCCTGATTTCCGCCATTTACTGCTCCTCGTAGCCGAAGTTGCGCATCTGATACTGGTTGTTGCGCCAGCCTTCCTTGACCTTGACCCAAAGTTCGAGGTAAACCTTGGTGTCCAGCATACGCTCGATGTCGGCGCGGGCCTGACGGCCGATTTCCTTGAGCATTGCGCCCTGCTTGCCGATGATGATGCCCTTGTGGCTCGCCTTTTCGCAGTAGATGACCGCGTTGATCTCAATGAGGCCGTCCTCGCGTTCGTTCCAGCGCTCGATGCCGACCGCAACGCCGTGCGGCACTTCCCTGTCGAGCAGGCGGAGCATCTTCTCGCGGATGATCTCGGCGACGAGCTGGCGCTCCGGCTGGTCGGAAACCATGTCCTCGGGGAACAGCTGCGGGCCTTCGATGGCGTACTTGGACAGCTCGCTCAGCAGCTCCTCCACGCCCTCGCCGGTACGCGCGGAAATCGGGATAACGGCGTCGAACTCGTGCGCCTGGGCGTAGGTCGCGATGACTGCGAGCAGGTCCTCCTTCTTTACCGTGTCGATTTTATTGATAACGAGGATAGAGGGCATATGATGCTGCTTGATCTGGCCGATGAGGTTTTCCTCCGCCGGGCCGATATTCGCGATCGGCTCGACCACCAGCATCGCTGCGTCCACCTCGGAAACCGTGTCGGTCACGACCTTGCACATATAGTCGCCGAGCTGCGTGCGCGGCTTGTGCAGACCCGGGGTATCGAGAAAGACGAACTGCGTGTCGCCTTTATTGAGCAGACCGGTGATGCGCGTGCGCGTGGTCTGCGGCTTGCTCGAAACGATGGCGACCTTCTGGCCGACCAGACGGTTGGTGAGCGTACTTTTGCCCACATTCGGACGGCCGACAACAGAAACGACCGCAGTTTTTGTGATTTTCATAATTATCTCCAATCCTTGTTCATTTTTATAATAAACGGTAAATTATTTTATCCGGGGCATTCCCGCAGGGCGGCAAAACAAATCGTGCAAACCGCCCTCTATCCATCCGCCCTGCACCCTCTGCCGCGCACTTGTATGCGCGGAAAGACGCGCGAAGCACGCCCCAATCGGCGGCAAACCGTTAAAGATGATAGGGCGGTTTTCATTGCGGCCCTCGTAATTTAGACGCGCGACCGCAGGGAGTCGCGGCCGGCCGGAGGGTCAGGGGTGTCAAGAGGGGTATAGGGAACCTGCAAGGTGCCCTGTACCCCTTTTGCCCCCGCCGCCGGGCGGCGGCACATCCCGGCTGCCGGTCGGCACCCTCCCCTCGCCTCCTGCGGAAAACCCGCAGTATCGGCGTATCGCTCGCTGTGCGTGTCGGTTTACAGACGGAACTTTTTTCTCCCGAGAGGGCCTTTCTTATTGTTTTCTTCCAAAAAAGAAAACAAACCACACCGCCGCCGGGACGGTAACAATCATGAGCATCAGCAGCCACAGCCGCGCGGCGAGGAACCGCAGCGCCGTCAGCAGCACACCGTGCACGAGGAAAACGAAAAATCCCACCGCCACGCACGCCGCCGCGCACACGAAAACCGCCGCCGCCGCGATGTCCTTCGCGTCCTTCACCATGCTGTCGTAGCCGCGCGCGGTCTTGTCGCACAGCCGCTCGACCGCCGTGTTCATCAGCTCCGCGCCCATCGTCAGGCCGAAGCACAGGCACAGCACCGCCGCCTCGGTCGCGCTGACGCGGCCCATGAGCGCCGCCGCCGTCACGTAAAACGCCGCCGTCATGTGCACGCGGAAGTTCCGCTCGCCCGTGATGCACAGCCGGAGTCCGCGGAAAGCGTGCAGGAAGCTCTCGTGCAGCTTTCGTATCCTGCTCTTGCTCATGCGTCCCTCGTCAGTCCGATGGCGTTCATGTATTCCTCTTCCTTCGAGCGCATCAGACGGGTGTCCTCGTCGTTGCGCTCATGGTCGTAGCCGAGCAGGTGCAGCATGGAGTGGGTGGTCAGGTAGCCGCACTCACGCGCCGCCGAGTGGCCGAACTCCTTCGCCTGCTCGCACGCGCGAGTGTAGCACAGGATCATATCGCCGAGCATGACGCAGCCGGTATCCGGCTCCTCGTCAAGCTCCTCGCGCGGCTCGCCGTTATAAAATTCGTACATCGGGAACGAGAGCACATCGGTCACGCTGTCCTTGCTGCGGTACTCCGCGTTCATCTCGCGGATGGTGTCCGCGTCCACAACGGTGATGTCGATTTCCGCCGGAAAGTCCACATTTTCGCGCGACAGTACGTTTCTCGCGCACTTTTCGACGAGCGCGCGTACCTCGTCCTCGTTCTCAACCTCGGTAGAAAAGCCAATTCGAATCTGGTGGTTCATTTACTTCTCCTCTTTTCTCCGGACGTAGCGATGCTTGGGACCGCCGTCCGGTTTATCCTTCGGTTTTCTGCTCTCGTACTCGGCGTAGGCCTTGACGATGCGCTGCACCAGCTCGTGACGCACGACGTCCTTTTCGGTCAGGTAGCACTGCTCGATGCCCTCGACGTTCTTGAGCACGCGAAGCGCCTCGCGCAGGCCGGACTGCTTGCCGCCGGGGAGGTCAATCTGGGTAATATCGCCCGTAATGACCGCCTTGGAGCCGAAGCCCAGTCGCGTCAGGAACATTTTCATCTGCTCGGGCGTGGTGTTCTGCGCCTCATCGAGGATGATGAAGCTGTCGTCGAGCGTGCGGCCGCGCATATAGGCGAGCGGCGCGACCTCGATGGAGCCGCGCTCCTGATATTTGGTGAAGTTGTCCGCGCCGAGCATATCGAACAGGCCGTCATACAGCGGACGCAGATAGGGGTCAACCTTGCTCTGGAGGTCGCCGGGCAGGAAGCCGAGCTTTTCGCCCGCCTCGACCGCCGGGCGCGTCAGGATGATGCGCGAGACCTTTTTTTCGCGGAACGCCGCGACCGCCGCCGCAACGGCAAGGTAGGTCTTGCCGGTACCGGCCGGGCCGACGCCCATGACGATGGTATTGTTGCGAATTGCTTCCATATAGCGCTTCTGGCCGAGGGTTTTCGCCTTGACCGGCTTGCCCTTGGCCGTGATGCACAGCACATCGCGGCTCATGGTGTGGACTTCGCTCTCGCGGTCCTCACGCGCCAGACCGATGACGTACTGAACGGTCTGCACGCCGACCGCCTCGCCGCGTCCTGCCATCGCGAGCAGAGCGCCGAGCGTGCGCGTCGCGACGCCGACGTTTTCCGCCTCGCCGGAAATTTTGATTTCCTGTCCGCGGCTCACGACCGAAACGTCAAGCTCGCGTTCGAGGAGCTTGATATTTTCGTCAAATGCGCCGAATACCGTCATCAGCAGCTCCGGCTGCTCGACGGGGAGTAATGTATCCATGTAAACACCTTCTTGAAGTTGGAAATTGCGAAGTAAATTCAGGGGGACGCCCTGTTTTGTGTCCGCTGTCCGGATTGCGGCGGGACACAAAAATCCACTTTGTATTATATCACAGCTTCTTGGCTTTTTGAATAGCGTTTCTTGGGTTTTGCGCGATTTTTAACGGGTTCGAAGGTTAAAACCCCGCTCCGGTCAATGGACTTGCGCAGTTTTTTGCGCACAGTTGATTTCTTTATGCGTTTATGATATATTTGATTGGAAAGAGTAAGTAACAAATCGGAATTTATAAAGGAGAATATTGATGAAGCTATTTTTATGTTCGCACTTTTCAAGTGTGGGAAGTCTGATAAAGGAAGAAATTGAAAATAAGAAAGTCGCATTTATTCCAACAGCTTCACTGCGTGAAGGCTACACCGGTTATGTCGGCTCGGCTCGAAAATTATTCAAAAAGTTGGGAGCAATCGTAACTGAAAT
>OODU01000290.1_pt1:0-55000 | contig 59266 bp, 53 predicted proteins | sample 1671171 | NCBI WGS metagenome assembly OODU01 (sample SAMN06348129, study PRJEB24527) | human gut metagenome | biome: human gut; feature: ankylosing spondylitis patient; material: feces | host: Homo sapiens | place: China | collected 2015-10
TATTCATATTTGCATATTTATGTTATTATCCTAAAAACGACTACTAATTCTCTATTATGACATTTCCATATATATTGTCTGATATTTTTCGTTTAATGACCATACGTTCATTTATCTGTGTTTCGCATAAATATTCTATAAGTGCAAAAAAACACCGTGAATCTTTCCACAGGGCTGCGCCGTTGATGAGCAATAATAAGACGAAAAACACGAGCGCTGTATATTAATTTTACCCGACAGTTTAGTTTCTCCATAAATCCATGCTATTCTTCCTGATTCATATGATAAGGTACAATAAGTTGCGCAAATTGGAAAATGCATAAAAGAAGACATAGCTTGCAGGCTCTGGTAGAATGAAGTTACCACACAAACATTCGAAAGGAGACAGCAAACTATGTCCGAGAAAATTGTACAGCTGAATGAGGAAATTATCAAAGGGCAGCTCTAGGAATTGGTCCGCAGCAGCGTGGAGGAAACGCTGAACGAACTGCTGGAAAAGGAGGTGGAGTCGCTGACGCAGGCTGCTCGCTACGAGCGCAGCGAGGCCCGTCAGGGCTACCACAGCGGCCATTATGACCGCAACCTCACCACGATCTCCGGTAACGTCACGCTCCATATGCCCCGGCTCAAGGGCGTGTCCTTCGAGACAGCCATCATCGAGCGGTATCGTCGCCGGGAGAGCAGCGTGGAGGAGGCGCTCATCGAAATGTACCTGGCAGGCGTTTCCGTGCGCCGTGTGGAGGACATCACGGAGGCACTGTGGGACAGCAAGGTCTCTCCCGCCACCATCAGTGAGCTGAACAAGAAATCCTATGTCCACATCGAGGACTGACGCAACCGCCCCTTGCAGGGTGGACGGTATCCGTATATCTATGTGGACGGCATCTACCTGCGCCGCAACTGGGGCGGAGAGTACGAAAATGTAGCCATTCTGGTGGCAATCGCCGTGAATGAGGATGGTTTCCGTGAGGTTTTGGGAGCTGCCGAGGAAATGAAGGAGGACAAGGCCAGCTGGGTCAGCTTCTTTCAGTGGCTCCGCGGACGTGTCTTGGACGGCGTAAAACTCATCGTCGGCGACAAGTGCATGGGGATGGTGGAGGCCGTAGGCGAGGTGTTCCCGGACGCCAAATACCAGCGCTGCACGGTGCATTTCTACCGTAATGTTTTCTCTGTTATGCCTAAATCCAAGGTCAAAATTGTGGCAAAAATGCTCAAGGCGATCCGCGCACAAGAGAGCAAAAAAGGCGTCCCGCGAGAAGGCTAAAGCAGTCGTTGCCGAACTGCGCGCCATGAAGCTGAAGGAGGCTGCCAAGAAGGTCGAGGACGGTATCGAGGAAACGCTAACCTACTGCGATTTTCCCAGCGAACACTGGACCCGCATCCGCACCAACAACGTGATCGAGCGGCTGAACCGTGAGATCCGCCGGCGCACCCGTGTGGTGGGAACGTTCCCTGACGGCAACTCTGCTCTGATGCTGGTCTGCGCCCGGCTTCGCCATGCAGCGGGCACGCAGTGGGGCAACAAAAAATATATGAACATGGAGCACTTGGAGACGGCTCTGGACGACGCCTTCATTGCCGACTGACTTCACTCAGCCGGAGCCTGCAAATAATTTTGCGCATAAATCTTGACGGGACCGAGTCTATTAGATGCATGCATGTGATATAATCTTGGCCACGCATTTTGTCAATTCGTATACAGATCTTTGTCGAAATCATAGATGCTACCGCACTGTTTCAGATTATTGAACAAAAAAGGTGCTCTCCGTTTGATGAAGAGCACCTTCGTTTTTTTATTTAGCCGACACGCTGTCTGGAGTGGTGCAGTTCGATCTGCTTGGACTTGATGAACACGCTCAGTTTCTTGTAGGCGAGCATGGTAATCGCAGTCAGAATTGCGCCTTTGATGAGATTGAATGGCAGAACGCCAAGTAACAGATAGCCCTGCATGCCGGTCACATACGGATTGATAGCATTGCACGCATCAAAGATAGCCTGCAGCGGCATAACCTGCGAATAAAACGGAATGATAAGGAAATAGTTGGTCAGCATGCCGACACAGGCCATAGCGACCGATCCGGCTGCACAGCCGAGGACAGCCATCTTGCGGCTCTTGTGTCCGCGGTACAGCAGCACGGCGATAACAACGAGCGTGGAAAGCATCAGGAAATCTGCGACCTCACCGGAGCCGCCGGTCTGGGTCTGGGTCAGATGAATAATGTCCTTGATGCCGATCATCGTGATCGCCGGAGCGATGCCGAAGATAAACGCGCCGATGAGCACGACCGCGCCGGACAGATCCACCTTGAGAAACGGCGGCATGAACGGAATCGGAAACTCAAAGTACATCAGTACGGTTGCGATAGCCGCAAAAATTGCGGTGTAGGTGATTTTGCTGGTTTTTGTCATTGCTGTTTTTTCTCCCTTTCAGGAGTCCTGTTCCATAAATAAAACAAGCCCCCGGATTGCTCCAGAGGCATACAGACGTAGCGATAGGTACATCTGTTTCTCTCATCCGGACTATAACCGTCGGTTGGGATTCTAACCCATCATGCCTTGCGGCTCGCAGACTATCAGGCTCGAAGCCTGTATACTGCCGGTGGAGACTTTCACTCCGCCCTGAAACAGAACTGATTTATTTATACTGCTATTATAGTCGCCGGTAAGGGATTTGTCAACACTTCAGCAAGAAAAACATAAAGCCGCCTTTCCTTGCGAAAAGCGGCTTTTTATCAGAAATCAGTCTTCCTTGCTGCCCATCAGAGTAACCATAACGGCCTTCTGTGCGTGCAGGCGGTTTTCTGCTTCCTCGAAAATCTCGTTTGCGTGCTCCTCGAACACCTTGGTGGTGATCTCCTGCTCGCGATATGCCGGCAGGCAGTGCTGCACCATGCAGCCCGGCTTTGCAGCAGCCAGCAGCTCATCATTGACCTGATAACCCTGAAATGCCTTCATGCGGACTTCCTTCTCGGCTTCCTGACCCATGGACGCCCATGTATCAGTGATAACAACATCTGCGTTCTCAGCAGCCTTCATCGGGTCATCGGTGATGAAGAAGTTCGGGTTCGGCTCTGCGAATGCCATAACCTCGGCGTCCGGACGGTAGTCAACCGGCGTTGCGATGGAAACCTTCATGCCGGTCTTGAGACCGCCGACGATCAGCGAGTTTGCCATGTTGTTGCCGTCGCCGATGTAGCACATCTTGAGGCCCTCAAGAACCGCGAACTTCTCGCGAATGGTCATGAGGTCGGCCAGAACCTGGCACGGATGGCAGAAGTCGGTCAGACCGTTGATGATCGGAATGGAGCCGTACTCCGCCAGATCCTCTACTTCCTTCTGCGCGTAGGTGCGGATCATGATGCCGTCCAGATAGCGGCTCAGAACGCGGGCGGTATCCTGTACCGGCTCGCCGCGGCCGATCTGAAGGTCACGGTTGGACAGGAACAGCGCCTGACCGCCCAGCTGGTACATGCCGGTCTCGAAGGAAACGCGGGTACGGGTGGAGGACTTCTGGAAAATCATGCCAAGGCTCTTGCCTTCGAGATGACGGTGGGAGATGTTGTGCTTCTTTTCATACTTGAGCTGATCCGCCAGATCGAGCAGACCGATGATCTCTTCCGTCGAGCAGTCCAGCAGCTTGAGTAAATGCTTCATTGTAAAAACACCTTTCTATCAGGGTGGAGGTTGATTACTATCGTAGGGCGGGCTGCCCTCAGCCCGCCGCATGAAACGGTATGCAGAAGATTTACAGCGGCGGGGTGAGGGCACCCCGCCCTACTGATTTTATCTTTTGTCAGAATACCTTGGCCATAACGGACAGTGCTTCGTCCATTTCTTCCTTGGAGATAACGAGCGGCGGAAGCAGGCGAACCGCATTCTTGCCGGCGGTGATGGCCAGCACGCCGTTCTCGATCAGCTTGTTCGCGTAGGCCGAGTGCTTGCCCTCGTCTACGATGATGCCGAGCATCAGGCCCATGCCGCGCACGCCGTGGATGCTGTCCTTGCCGAGCGCGAGGATACCGTTTTTCAGGTACTCGCCCTTCTGCTTGACCTCATGCAGGAACTTCGGGTCGCCTACGTTGTCGAGCACCGCGTTCGCCGCCGCGCAGACCATCGGCGTGCCGCCGAACGTGGTCGCGTGCGTGCCGGGGGTCAGCACGTTGCAGCAGGTGTCCGCCGCGAGAACCGCACCGATCGGAACGCCGCCGCCGAGGCCCTTCGCCATGGTAACAACATCCGGACGGATGCCGTACTGCTGGAACGCAAACAGACTGCCCGTGCGGCCGATACCGGTCTGCACCTCGTCGATGATGAGCAGCAGATCCTTCTCGCGGCAGAGCGCCTCGACCTGCTTGACGAACGCCGGGTCAAGCGGCAGAACGCCGCCCTCGCCCTGCACAAGCTCCATCATGATGGCGCAGGTCATGTCATCGACCTTGCAGCGGACGTCGTCGAAGTCGTTTGCGACCGCGTAGTCAAAGCCCTCGGTAAACGGGAAGAAATAGTTGTGGAAACGATCCTGACCGGTCGCTTTCAGGGTAGTTACCGTGCGGCCGTGGAAGGAATTGATGAGCGTTACGATCTTGTAGCGGCCCTCGCCGTACTTGTCGAAGGAGTACTTGCGCGCCAGCTTAATCGCGCCCTCGTTGGACTCCGCGCCCGAGTTTGCAAAGAAAACCTTGCCGTTCAGGTGAGTCTTTTCAACGAGCTTCTTTGCGACCTGCACCATCGGTTCAGTGGTAAACAGGTTGGAGGCGTGCATGATCTTGTGCGCCTGCTCGGTGATTGCGTTTACGATAATCGGGTTGTCGTAACCCAAGCAGTTTACGCCGATGCCGGAGGCGAGGTCGATGTACTTCTTGCCCTCAACGTCCCACAGCGTTGCACCCTTGCCGTGATCGAGTGCGATCGGAAAACGGCCGTAGGTGTTCATTACATATTTGTTTTCTTCGCTTTTCAGTTCGTTATATGTCATTGGTTTTCGCCCTTTTCGTTGGAAATCTGCGAAATCAGCTCATGAAATTCAATGCTGATTACTGAAACATCGTGCCTGCGCCGACCTTGGAGAGCAGCTCGATGAGGATGGAGTGCTTGACGCGGCCATCGAGAATGGTCGCGCGTTCAACGCCCTTGCGGACCGCCTCAACGCAGCAGTCCACCTTCGGGATCATGCCGCCCTTGATGACGCCGTCGCGCACGAGCTTGGGCACCTCGGAGACCTTGAGGCGGTGCAGAACGCTGTTCTCGTCGTTGACGTCGAGCATCAGACCACGCACATCGGTCAGCAGAATGAGCTTCTTTGCGCCGAGCGCAACCGCCAGCTTGCTTGCGGCGGTGTCGGCGTTGATGTTGTAGTTGGTTTCGTCGTCGATGCCCTGCGCAACGGTCGAAACGACCGGGATGTAACCCTGCTGGAGAACGTCGATGACCGGCGCCGGGTCAACGTCAACGATGTCGCCGACGTAGCCGTAATCCGTGCCCGCGCGGTCGGTCAGGCGCTTTGCCTGAAACAGGCCGCCGTCCATGCCGCCGAGACCGATGCCGCGGCCGCCCGCCTTTTCGAGCAGGGTGACGAGGTCCTTGTTGACCTTGCCACACAGCACCATCTGAACAATGTCCATCGTTTCGCGGTCGGTGTAGCGCAGACCGTTGACAAACTTGCTCTCCTTGCCGATTTTTTTCAGCATATCGTTGATCTCCGGACCGCCGCCGTGGACAATAACGACCTTGACACCGACCAGATTGAGCAGAACGAGGTCGTGAATGACCGCGTCCTTCAGCTCGTCGTTAATCATCGCGTTGCCGCCGTACTTGACGACAACCGTCTGACCATAGTATTCCTGAATGTACGGAAGCGCCTCAACCAGAATGTTGGCTTTCAGCTCCGCATCCATATTCGTCTCCTGATTTACAATAGGAGTATCCATAGTTATTCGTTCCTTTTCGGGAGTATTTTGTTGTATATTACCGTGTTTGGCGGTTAATTCCGCGTCATTGCGTCATCGAAATGTATTATTTCGCGAAGCCATCCGCACCTGTGGCGGGGTGAGGGCACCCCGCCCTACGGTAACAATTTTATATAAATCCAGACAAAATCCTGCTCTCCCCTTGAGCAAGTATGCCGTTGTCAGTCAAGGCAGACCCGACCGCCGCGTACATAAGTACGCAAAGGAGGGTCTAACGCAGGATGACGGCGGCAGACGCCGCTCAAGTCTCTTGAGCAAGTATGCTTTCGTCTGTCAAGGCACTCCCGACCGCCGCGTACAAAGGTACGCAAAGGAGGGAGTAACGCAGACAGGCGGAAGCAGACGCCGCTCAAGTTCGGTAGTCGCCGTTGATTTTGACGTAATCATACGTCAGGTCGCAGCCCCAGGCGGTTGCGTGGTGCTCGCCTTCGTGAACGTCGATCTGAATGGTGACTTCGTTTGCGGAAAGAACCTTCTTGGCCAGCTCCTCATCGAAATCAAGCGCTGCGCCCTTGTCGCAGACAGCGACAGAGCCGGCTTCGGACTCGAAGGAAACCGCTACATATTCCGGGCGGAAGGGCGCCTTGGAGTAACCCATCGCGCAGAGCACGCGGCCCCAGTTTGCGTCCGCGCCGAACATCGCTGCCTTGACGAGGTTGGAGCCGACGACGGCCTTGGCCAGACGCTCGGCGGCCTCCTCGCTACGGGAATTCTTGACGGTGCAGGTGACGAGCTTGGTCGCGCCCTCGCCGTCCGCTGCGATCTGACGCGCCAGACGGGTGTTAATCTCGTTCAGCGCCTTGCAGAACGCCTGATAATCCTCGTTCTGCCAGTCGATCAACTCGTTGCCGGCCAGGCCGTTCGCGAGAACGACGCACATATCGTTCGTCGAGGTATCGCCGTCAACCGTTACGCGGTTGTACGTTTTTTTCACGTTCTCCTGAAGCGCGTCGGTCAGCATTTCGTGCGAAATCGCGCAGTCGGTGGTGATGAAGGAGAGCATGGTGCCCATGTTCGGGTGAATCATGCCGCTGCCCTTGCAGATGCCGCCGATACGGCAGGTCTTGCCGCCGACCGTGAACTCGACCGCCGCCGTCTTGGGACGGGTGTCGGTGGTCATGATGGCGCGGTTCGCCTTTTCGGAAGCGTCGTCCTCAAGAACGATTTCCGGCAGGTGCTCCTCGATGCACTCGATGTCGATGCGCTGGCCGATAACGCCGGTGGACGCTACCGCAACGTCCTCCTCCTCGACGCCGAGGAAGGAAGCCGCCGCTTTCGCCATGCGGCGTGCGTTCTCCATGCCGTCCGGTGCGCAGGCATTCGCGTTGCCGGAGTTCGCGACGATGGCGCGTGCTACGCCGTTTTCGAGGTGCTCCATGGTGACATAGACCGGAGCCGCCTTGACGCGGTTCATGGTGTAGGTCGCCGCCGCGTTGCACTCGCACTCGCTGAAAATGATTGCGGTATCATCGTTCGTGCGGCTCGCCTTGATGCCGCAGCGCACGCTGCCCGCCTTGAAACCCTTTGCGGCACAGACGCCGCCTTCGATAATCTTCATAATATCTCTCCTGCTGAAATCAGAGGTTTAAGCCGGTCGTTTCGTCCAGACCGAGCATGATATTCATATTCTGCACCGCAGCGCCGGACGCGCCCTTGCCGAGGTTGTCGAACAGCGCGGTGACAATGGTCTGCTCCTCGTGGCCGCAGACGATGAGGCGCAGGCTGTCGCGGCCCGCCATCGTATTGGCGTAAATCACGTTTTCATCGCCGCCGAGGGGCGCTACCGTGACGAATTTCTGGTTTGCATAGTGCTCCGCGAGGGTGTTGTGCACGATATGCGCGTCCACGCCCGGCAGCATGACGGTCGTCGCCATGCCCTTGTAGAAGTCGCCGACGATCGGCACGAAAACCGGCGCGTGCATCAGGCCGCAGACGTACTCCATCTCGGGCAGATGCTTGTGATGCAGGTTCAGGCCGTAAATGCGCTCGGAGTCGTGGCGCTTGTCGCGCTCCTCGTCCTCATACTCGGCAATCATCTTTTTGCCGCCGCCCGAATAGCCGGTGAGCGAAGAGCAGGTGAACGCGAAATCCTCCGGCACAACGCCGCGTGCGACGAGCGGATACACCGAGGAAATAAAGCCGCTTGCGTGGCAGCCGGGGTTTGCGACGCGCTTGGAGCCGGCGATGGCGGCGCGGTGCGCCTTGGACAGCTCAGCAAAGCCGTAGTCCCAGTCGGGGTCGGTGCGGTGCGCGGTCGAGGCGTCAATGACGCGCGTGTGGTCGTTTTCGATGAGAGAAACCGCCTCAACGGCCGCCGCGTCCGGCAGGCACAGGAACACGATGTCGGCCGCATTCAGGAACTTGCGGCGCTCCTCGGTGTCCTTGCGCTTGTCCTCGTCGATGAGCAGCAGCTCGATGTCGTCGCGGCCGCCCAGACGCTCGTAAATCTGAAGGCCGGTCGTGCCTTCCTTGCCGTCAATGTAAATCTTAGGTCTGCTCATGATTACAGCTCGTCCTCCACATCGGCAACGAACTTCTCAATCTTGTCAATCTGGCGGGTGACCTCCTGCGGAGCCGGACCGCCGATGACCTTGCGTTCCGCGACACAGGTGCGCAGGTCAAGCGCATCGTAAACATCGTCGCTGAACTTGTTGGAGATCGCAGCGAAGTCGCGCATGGTCATGGTTTCGAGAGTTTCGTCCGCCTTGATGCACTGGTTTACCAGACGGCCGACCGTCTTGTATGCATCGCGGAACGGAACGCCCTTCTTGGTCAGGTAATCCGCGCAGTCGGTCGCGTTGATGAAGCCGCGGGACGCCGCCTTGCGCATATTATCGCGGCGGAGCGTCATGGTGGAGAACATCGGGGTGAATACCTCAAGGCACTGCTTTACGGTGTCAATCGCGCCGAATACAGCCTCCTTGTCCTCCTGCATATCCTTGTTATAGGCAAGCGGCAGGCCCTTGAGCACAGTCAGCATGGTGGTCAGTGCGCCGTAGACGCGGCCGGTCTTGCCGCGGATCAGCTCGCAGACGTCCGGGTTCTTCTTCTGCGGCATGATGGAGGAGCCGGTGGAGTAAGCGTCGTCAAGCTCGACGAACTTGAACTCCCACGAACACCACGAAATAATTTCCTCGGAAAGACGCGACAGGTGCATCATCAGAATGGACAGCGCGGAGAGCAGCTCTACGCAGTAGTCGCGGTCGGATACGCCGTCGAGCGAGTTGTCGGTCAGACGCGCAAAGCCGAGCTGCTCACGGACGAAGTCGCGGTCGATCGGATAGGTGGTGGATGCGAGTGCGCCCGAGCCGAGCGGCATCTCGTCCATGCGCTCGTAGCAGTCCTGAAGGCGGGTGATGTCGCGCCTCAGCATATTGGCATACGCCATCATATAATGTGCGAACGTGGTCGGCTGCGCACGCTGAAGATGCGTGTAGCCCGGCATAACGGCGTCAAGGTTCTCGCGGCTCTTGGCGGCGAGCGCCTTCATGAAGGTGCAGATCATCTCGATGATCTCCTTGATCTCCTTCTTGACGTACAGACGCATATCGAGTGCGACCTGATCGTTGCGCGAACGGCCGGTGTGCAGACGCTTGCCGGTGTCGCCGATGCGCTCGGTGAGCAGCTGCTCGACGTTCATGTGAATGTCTTCGTAATCGAGAGAGAACTCTACGTTGCCGTCCTCGATATCCTTGAGGATGCCCTTGAGGCCCTCAACGATCTTCTCGGCTTCGTGCTCCTCGATGATGCCCTGCTTGCCCAGCATGGTCGCGTGCGCGATCGAGCCGGTGATGTCCTCCTTGTACAGGCGGCAGTCAAACAGGATAGACGAGTTGAAATCGTTTACTACGAGGTCGGTCTCCTTCTGGAAACGACCTGCCCATAATTTTGCCATAACGTGTTACCTCACAAAACACTCGTAGGGCGGCACATTCCGGACATGCCGCCCTGCGGTTTTCAGTTTATTTCTTTACTTCTCAACGGACGGGAAGTGCTCGCCAGTCTTTGCATACAGCATCTGATCGTTCAGAGCGCGTACCTTGAGCGGCAGACCGAACAGGTTGATGAAGCCTGCGGAGTCGGCCTGATCGTAGCAGTCGTCCTCGTTGAAGGTCGCCATATCCTCGGAGTACAGGCTGTACGGAGAGGTGACGGAAGCCGGGATGATGTTGCCCTTGTAGAGCTTGAGCTTTACGTCGCCGGTAACGGTCTCCTGGGTGGAGTCAACGAACGCGGAGAGCGCCTTGCGCAGCGGGGTGTACCACTGGCCGTTGTAAACCAGCTCGCCGAACTTGAGGCCGACCTGAGTCTTGTAGTGTGCGGTCTCCTTGTCGAGGGTGATCTCCTCGAGCTTTGCGTGAGCAGCGTACAGGATGGAGCCGCCCGGGGTCTCGTATACGCCGCGGCTCTTCATGCCGACCAGACGATTCTCAACGATGTCGAGGATGCCGATGCCGTTCTCGCCGCCGAGCTTGTTGAGCTTCTCGATGAGGGCAACGGAGTCCATCTTCTCGCCGTCAACAGCGGTCGGAACACCCTTTTCGAAGTGGATGGTAACGTAAGTCGGCTTGTCCGGCGCCATTTCCGGGGAAACGCCCAGTTCGAGGAAGCCCGGCTTGTTGAGCGGCGCCTCGTTCGACGGCAGCTCAAGATCCAGACCCTCATGGCTCAGATGCCACAGGTTCTTATCCTTGGAGTAGTTGGTCTCCTTGTTGATCTTCAGCGGGATGTTGTGCGCCTCAGCGTACTCGATCTCCTTCTCACGGCTGTTCAGCTCCCAGAAACGCCACGGAGCGATAATGTCCATCTGCGGTGCGAACGCATGGATCGCCAGCTCGAAACGAACCTGGTCGTTGCCCTTGCCGGTGCAGCCGTGGCAAATCGCGTCTGCGCCTTCCTTGAGCGCAATATCTACGATACGCTTTGCGATGATCGGGCGTGCGAAAGAAGTACCGAGCAGGTACTGCTCATAGGTTGCGCCCGCCTTTACGGTCGGAATGATATAGTCATCAACAAATTCCTGAGTCAGGTCCTCGATGTACAGCTTGGAAGCGCCGGTCTTGAGCGCCTTCTCTTCCAGACCGTCCAGCTCGGTGCCCTGACCGACGTTGCCGGAAACCGCGATGACCTCGCAGCCGTAATGCTCCTTGAGCCACGGAATGAGTACCGAAGTATCCAGACCGCCGGAATATGCCAGAACAACCTTGTTATATTTCTTTTCCATATCGTTTGACCTCGCATTCATCGTTTTTTCGATGGTTTTATTATACTACCACATTTCCCGTTTGGCAAGAAAAATTTATAATTATTTTATGAAATGCATATTTATACGTTTTGTGTATTTTCCTGCCTTTCCGGTATGATATGAGGGAGCGTATTTTTCGTGCTATATTTAATAGGTAGGAATGCACGCTTTTTTCGCAGAATTTTTCCGCCGCCGTTTTTCTCTCATTATCAATGTTTCGTATAAATTCCGCACGCATTTCCCGGCCGCGGCCGCGTTTTCCTGCGCATCCTCCCCTGAATCCGCAGCCGCCGCACCTCTGCCGCCCTCCCCTCTCTTTTGAAAATTCGACCCTTCTAACCGAAAGAAATACTTGCACTTTTGTCCCAAACGTACTATTATATGTTTAATACTGTGTGTCAAGACAGCACACACGCTATGAATTTATCGCGTGCCATTCCGCACGCAAAGGGGCGTTTATCGCAATGACCGAAAGAAATCTTACCATGCTGACGGACTTTTACGAGTTCACGATGGCAAATGGATATTTTGAAAAAGGAATGGGCAACCGCCGGGCATATTTTGATATGTTCTTCCGTCGAGTTCCGGACGGCGGCGGCTACGCCATCATGGCCGGCGTGGAGCAGCTGATCTCTTACTTCAAAAATCTGCACTTCACCGAGGAGGACATCGCGTACCTCCGCCGCCGCGGCTGTTTCTCCGAGGCGTTTCTCGATTACCTGCGCAACTTCAAGTTCGAGTGCGACGTCTGGGCCGTGCCCGAGGGCACCCCGGTATTTCCGAGCGAGCCGCTCGTGACCGTTGCCGGTCCGATGATTCAGGCACAGTTCGTCGAAACCATGGTTCTGCTGACCGTAAACCATCAGACCCTCATCGCCACCAAGGCCAACCGCATCACCCGCGCCGCTCAGGGCCGCACGGTGCTCGAGTTCGGCTCCCGCCGCGCACAGGGCTACGACGGCGCGATCTATGGTGCGCGCGCGACCTACATCGGCGGCTGTCAGGGCACGGCCTGCGTACTGGCCGACCGCGACCATGGCATCCCGGCCGGCGGCACGATGGCGCATTCGTGGGTTCAGATGTTCGACAGCGAGTACGAAGCCTTCAAGGCTTACGCGGACATCTATCCGGATAACTGCGTATTCCTTGTCGATACCTATAATGTGCTCAAATCCGGCGTACCGAACGCCATTCGCGTCGCCAAGGAGATGGCCGAAAAGGGCATCCGCGCCAAGGGTATCCGTCTGGACTCCGGCGACATCGCGTACCTCTCGGTAGAGGCCCGCAAGATGCTCAACGATGCCGGTTTCTCGGATATGCAGATCATGGCGTCCAACTCGCTCGACGAGTATCTGGTGCGCGACCTCATCGTACAGGGCGCACAGATCGACTCCTTCGGCATCGGCGAGCGCCTGATTACCTCCAAGTCCGAACCGGTATTCGGCGGCGTCTACAAGCTGGCGGCGGTCGAGAACGAGGAAGGCGAGATCATCCCGAAGATCAAGGTCTCCGAGAACGTTGAAAAAATCACCACGCCGCACTTCAAGCAGGTCTACCGTCTGTTCGACAACAAGACCGGCAAGGCGCTGGGCGACGTGCTGACCATCCACGACGAGGTCATCGACCCGGCTCTCCCCTACGTTCTGTTCCACCCCATCCATACGTGGAAGCAGCGCGTCGTGACCGACTACACCGTTCGTCCGCTGCGTCAGCAGATCTTCAAGAACGGCGAGTGCGTCTACCAGTCGCCCTCCATCAACGATATTCGCAATTACTGCATGCGTGAGGTGGACACCCTCTGGGACCAGATCAAGCGTTTCGAGAACCCTCAGACCTACTTCGTAGACCTGTCCAAAAAGCTCTGGACCTGCAAGAACGAGCTTCTTGAGTCCTGCCGCATCTGATTTTAACCTTTGCAGTGAGCCTTTACCGGCTCACTGTTTTTTTGCGTCTATCGCAAGATTTTATAAACGCCGCATAGCGGCTTCCCGTTTTTTGCCGCGGTTGCCCTGCGATTTCCGCCGAAAGCTGCTGCATTTTCGCGTCATTTTCCATCGCGATTTCGCAAGAAATTCATAGCAAACCTGCGAAGAAACGTGTATACTGTTAATCGCAGTGAGGGAAAGCGGCTGCACTCATTTCACAAGCAAAAGGGGCAAAACCATGAAAGCATTTCTGTCATCCATCAGCCGGAACAAACGCTATGTCGTTGCTGAGCTGTTTCTCGTTTATTTCGCGCACGGCCTCGGCTCTATCATGCTGGGCTCGGTACTGCCCGACCTTCGAGCCGCTTATTCGCTCGATTATCAGGTCGGCGGTGCGCTGATTTCCTCGCAGTCGGTCGGCTACCTTCTCATCGGTCTGCTGTCCGGCGCGGCAGTCGTCAAATGGGGTCTCAAGCGCTCTTATCTTGTTTCCTACTATCTGTTTGCGGTCGGCTTCATCATGCTGCTCGTGACCGGCTCGCCGGTCCTGCTGCTCACCGCGATGTTCCTGACCGGCATTTCCAAGGGCGCTATCACCGACTACAACAACCGCGTCATGAGCGAATACGCAAACGGCAGCGCCACTCCGCTCAACATGCTGCACGCTTCCTTCGCCTTCGGCGCCTGCGTTGCGCCCCTCGCGGTTCTCGCCTGCCACAAGATTGCCGGCGACAACGGATGGCGTCTGGCACTTGAAATCGCGGTCGTGCTGCTGACCGCCGCGCTGATTTTCGGTCTTTTCATGAAGATGGACGAGGAAAAGCCGGCGCAGCAGACGCAGAAATCCGCGACTGACTACGGCTTTTTCCGCGAGCGGCTGTTCTGGTCCACCACGGCGCTGTGCTTCTTCTACGAGGCTGTCGAAGCGTCCATGATGGGCTGGCTGACCACGTTCTACATCGACTCCGGCGTACTCCAGGCGAGCGCGGCGCAGGTCGTTACCTCCCTTCTCTGGATTTCCCTGCTCATCGGCCGCTTCTCGTGCAGCGTTATCGCGGCGAAGTTCCGCCCGTGGCAGATGATCCGCGTCATGTGCTTCGGCATCGCGGCCTTCCTGCTGCTGCTCGTTCTCGGCACAAACCTGCCGGTTCTGATTATCGCGACCATCGGTCTCGGCCTGTGTATGTCCGGCATGTACGGCACAACGGTTTCGAACGCCGGCGACCTGTTCTCGCGCTATCCGGCGTCCATGGGCATTTATGTCACGCTGAACGGTCTGGGAGCTGCTCTCGCGCCCGCGGCCATCGGCGTGGCGGCGAACCACGGCGGTATCCGTATCGGCTTCGCCCTGCTGCTCATCGCGGCGGTATGCCTCGTTCTCTCCGCTCTCTGGAACGCGAGATACTTCAAAAAAAGCTAAAACCTCTTCTCTTCTTAATCCCGGCGCAGCACCCTTTCCGCTGCGCCGGGACTTTTCGTTCTCTGAACACTCATAAATTTCATAGCCAGTTGACGACACCTGCTCAGTATGGTATAATAATTATCGACATATGACGGAAATGGAGTGACAGCAATGGCAAGGCCCTGCCGATGGCGGCGTATCTGCGATGAGCCCATGTACCGCCGGTTCACGCCCGATGGTATTCCTGCGGTACAGAATGTTGAGCTAATGTTTGACGAATACGAAGCAATCCGCCTGATCGACCTTATGAAATACACACACGCGCAGTGCGCCGCTCAGATGGATATTTCGCGCACCACCGTGACTGAAATCTACGAATCTGCACGCGCGAAAATTGCGGACAGTCTGATAAACGGCAAAACGCTCGTCATTACCGGCGGCCATTATCGTCTTTGCGGTGATGTCGCTCCGTGCTGTCCACACTGTTCCCGCCGCACAGTATCGTCACAGCAAATCATCAGAAGCAAAGGAGAAAACATAATGAGAATTGCAGCAACATTTGAAAACGGTCAGATTTTTCAACATTTCGGCCATACAGAGCAGTTCAAGCTGTATGACGTCGAAAACGGAGAAATCCGTAGCAGCGAAGTCGTTAACACGAACGGAGCCGGTCACGGCGCACTTGCCGGCTTCCTGAGCGCACACCATGTCGATACGCTCATCTGCGGCGGCATCGGAGGCGGTGCGCAGAACGCACTCGCGCAGGCAGGAATCCAGCTCTACGGCGGCGTTTCGGGCAGCGCAGACGAAGCGGTGCAGGCGCTTCTCACCGGCGCTCTTTCCTTCGACCCCAACGTTCACTGCAATCACCACGAGCACAGCGAAGGCCATACCTGTGGCAGCCATGGCTGTGGCGAACATCATTGCGAAAATCATTAAGAACTGCAACACGGCACCCCCTTTCGAGAGTGCCGTGTTTTCTTATGGCAATACCGCATAATTGGACAAGAGCTCTTTCATTGTGCGGTATTGCCTTATAACATATTGACGACCCCGAGCACGCCGTGGGACGCGATGAGCATGATAATACCGGCCGTGATAACGCCGCAGAAAATCGACAGCAGCGCCCGTGTCTTGGGCATTTTGAGCAGCGTCGCAATCAGTGCGCCCGACCACGCGCCGGTGCCCGGAAGCGGGACAGCCACGAAGAGATACAGACCCAGGCGGGCGTATTTCGTGACCTCACTGCTCTTGCTGAGCAGCTTTTTCTTATAAGCCGCGGCGAATTTCTTGAACGGCGGCAGGGTTTCCGCCCACTCAAGCAGCTTTTCGCCGAACACGAGCAGCAGCGGGATGGGCAGCATATTGCCGAGTATCGCCAGCGGAAACAGCGTCGTCCACGGGATACCGGCGGCCGCGCCGAGCGGTACGGCTCCGCGCAGCTCTACGAGCGGCACCATAGAGATAATAAAAACGGCTGCCTCGCGCCCTGCTCCGAGCAGCCAGTCAAATAATGCAGAAAACAAAAATTCTACTCCTTTTTACGTGATTATTTTTATTGTACCCGTTACGCACAGAAAACGCAAGAGATAGCGCGGTAAATTTTATGTGAATTTCCCCTCCGGTTTGACGCGGCGCTCCGCTTCGGGTATACTGTAAGAAAAGGAGTCTGGAGGTGTGGTCGGATGCTCGAAAAGAAGAACGCGCCTGTCGGCACGTGCAATCTGCTGCTTGTGCTCGGCATGCTTGAGGACGGAGAGCGCGCCGGGCACGAAATCATCACCGCGCTTGAGTGCCAGTGCGACCGCACATTTTCCGGGCAGGAGGGCGCGATTTATCCTCTGCTGCATCAGCTTGAAGAGCGCGGCGACATCCGCTCCCGCGAGCGTACGGATGGCGGACGGCCGCGCCGCGTGTACCGTCTGACCCGTCAGGGCACGAAAACGCTCGCCCACTGCCGCCGGGAGTGGGAGCGCTACCGGCTGAAATGCGGCAGTCTTGCGGCAGGAGGTGAAGCCTGTGCACGAAGAAGATGAACGCCTCGCGGCCTTTCTCGATGCCGTATGCGAGCCGCTGTTCTGGCCGCCGTACCGCCGCCGTGTGCGCCGCGAGCTTGCCGACCACATACTTTCCCGCGCGGCGCTTCTCGAACGCTCTGCGGGCTGCTCACACGCCGAAGCGGTCGGTCTGGCTGTTCTCGCCATGGGCGAACCGCACGCGCTCGGTCTGCGGCTGCGCCGCTCGCGGTTTCCGCTGCGCGGACTGCTGCTGACGCTGCTGACCTGCCTTGTCTGGACCGCAATCGCCGCCTGTCTGCTCTATCTGCTGTTCCGCGTGTAAAAACATAAGGACGATGAACGGATACGCCCAATCGGCTTTCCGGAAGCATATCTTGAGCAGGCAGAGTATCCACTTCCGCTCGCCATGCAGAAAAAAGCCTCCGTATGTTCCCTTTCCGGTTCATACGGAGGTATCTTTTTTACAAAAAACGTCTGTGTCTTACAGCAGCGGCGCGAACAGGCGCAGCACGCTCGCCGCGATGGATTGCAGCCACGGTACGCGGCGCAGCCATGCGTCATTGATTGCGCGGCTGACGTTGATGGTTTCCAAAATGTCCTGCTTGACGGCCGCCACGACCGAGCTGTTATAGAAGCAGGTCGCGCACTCGAAATGCAGGAAGAACGAGCGGAAATCCATGTTGATCGTGCCGACAACTGCGGTATCGTCGTCCGAAACGATGGTTTTCGCGTGCAGAAAGCCGGGACGGTACTCGTATATCTTGACGCCCGCGCGGTGGAGCTGCTGATAGTACGAGCGCGTAATCATGTAGACGAGCTTCTTGTCCGGAATGCCCGGCGTCAGAATGCGGACGTCCACGCCCGACTGCGCCGCGATGGTCAGCGCGGTGATCATCTCGTTGTCGAGCACGAGGTACGGCGTTGTGATATAGACGTACTTGCGCGCGTTGTGGATGATCTGGAGGTAGGTGGACTCACCGATGTTCAGGTCGTCGAGCGGCGAGTCGGCGAAGGGCTGCACCCAGCCGTCCTGCGGCAGCTTGACCGTCGGGAGATAGCTTTCGAAATTCGTGATCTTCTCGCCCGTGACGTACTCCCACATCTGGAGAAAGAGCGAGGTCATATTGGCCGTGCCCTCGCCGCGCAGCAGCACGCCGGTATCCTTCCAGTAGCCGAAGCGCACCTTCACGTTGATGTATTCATCGGCGAGGTTGATGCCGCCCATATATCCGGCATTGCCGTCGATGATCATCATCTTCCGGTGATTTCGGTAGTTGAGGTAGGTGTTGAGCGTCGGAATGAAGCGGTTGAAGCGCACCGCGCGGATGCCGAGCGACACCAGATAGCGGTCGTAGTGCTGCGGCAGGGTCGCAATCGAACCTACGTCGTCATAGATGATGCGGACGTCCACGCCCTCCTTGGCCTTGCGCGTCAGGATGTCGAGGATGGTGTTCCACATCTTGCCCTCCTCGATGATGAAATACTCAAGAAAGATGAACTTTTCCGCTTTTTCAAGCTCTTCGCACATTGAGGCGAACATTTCCTCGCCGACGCGGAAGTAATGCGCCTCGGTGTTCGTCCAGGCCGGCATACCGCATAGGCTGTCGATATAGCGGGTACGCGCCGCGTGCCGCGGATGCACCGCCGCCAGCTCCTCGGTGGCCGGTTTGCGCATATAGTTGGTGAAATCCGGCGGATTCGGCTCGTACTGATGCTGGGTTCGCGCCCGGTTGAACGGCGTGTTGCCCCAGAGCAGGTATAACAGGCCGCCGAACAGCGGAAACAGCATGATAACGATGATCCAGGTCATCTTGTAGGTCGGGTTGTCATACTTGCGGACGAGCCAGATGACGATCAGCAGGCTGAGCATGGTCAGAGCGGGCGTGATCAGCGGCCATCGGCCGCTCATCCAGTCCACGCTCCAGAGCACCGCGATCAGCTCCAGAACCAGGAAAAAGCCGCCGACGACACGTCTGTCGCTCAGAATACGGCCGAAAAATCTGCGCATAAAAACTCCTTTCCCATCGAACAAATTCCTATCCATATATCATGATACCCCAATCGCGGCTGAAAGTCAATCGACCGCCGTCCTGTAAAAAAGCGCCGCCGGCTCTCGACTTTTCCCTTGGGGTTGTGGTATGATAACAATAGCTTGAATAATCGGAGGGATAACCATGCCACATACTGCTGTACCTGCGTCCGAGCTGACCGCGCGGCTGAACGAGCTGCGCCGCGTCATGTCTGCCACTCATCCCGACTGGATGATGATTCTGCTCGACAATAAAATCGACCTGTATTACTTCACCGGCACCATGCAGGAGGGGGCGCTCGTCATCACGCCCGACGAGGCGGCGCTTTTCGTGCGCCATTCCTACGAATGCGCGGTCCGCGACTCGCGCTTCCCGGACATTCGTCCGCTCGGCAGCTTCCGCGGTATCGCATCGGCCTTCCCCGAAATCCCGGAAACCGTCTATGTCGCGGCTCGTACCATGACGCTCCAGAAGCTCACCATGCTCCAGAAATACCTGCCGTTCGCCCCGTCCCCCATCGACGGCATTCTGAGCGGACTGCGCTCGGTCAAGAGCGAATACGAGCTCGACTGCATGCGCCACGCCGGCAAAATCCACGCGAAGGTGCTCGAAACGGTCGCGCCCGCGCTGCTGCGTCCCGGTCTGAGCGAGGCGCGTCTGTGCGCGGAAATCTGCACCTCGATGCTCGACCACGGCGCGATGTGCATTTCGCGCTACAATCAGCCGGCGGCGGAGGATGTGCTCGGCTTTTCCAGCTTCAGCGAAAACAGCCTGCTTCCGGCGGCGCTTGACGGCCCGTCCGGCACAGTCGGCACCTGCATCGCCATGAAGTCGGTCGGCTCGACCGAGCGCCTGCTGCGCGGCGGCGACACGGTGCTGCTCGATATTCCGTGCGGCTGGCGCGGCTACCACACCGACAAGAGCATCACGTTCTACTTCGGCGACCTCGACGAGAATCCGAAGGCCGACCTCATTCGTGCGGCGCACGAGCAGGCCGTCGCCCTCGAAAAGCTGACCGCCGAGCTGATGCGTCCGGGCGCTGTTCCGGCTGAGATTTATGCCAAGGTGCTCGAAGCGGTCGAGCCGACCTTCCGCGACGGCTTCATGAACGGCTGCAAGTTTCTCGGTCACTCCATCGGCCTGACGATGGACGAGTCTCCCGTTCTCGCGAAGGGCTTCAACGAGCCGCTCGAAACCGGCATGACGATTGCCGTTGAGCCGAAAATCGCCCTCCCCGGCATCGGCCTCATCGGCACGGAAAACACCTACGAGGTCGTCGCGGACGGCCCCGCAAAATCGCTCACCGGTGCGTGCGAGACCGGTCTCGAAATCAATTATTAAGTATTTACGTAAAGAAAACGGCTCCGGATTTATTCTCCCCGGAGCCGTTTTTTATGGTTTTCTTCCGATTTGGAAGCGCCGTCCGCCCTTTTCCTCGTAGAGCCTGTGCGAAATCGAAACCACGGTCCGTCCGCCTGCGGCGCTTCGCAGCGCATCGAGCACGCACCGCTCGGTTTCCGCGTCGAGGTCGGCGGTTATCTCATCGAGCAGCAGGATTTTCGGGTCGGCCGCGACCGCACGCGCGATGGCGAGCAGCTGACGCTGTCCCTGCGACAGCCGCGCGTCCGCGTATGGCGTTTCGTACCCCTGCGGCAGGGCGAGGATGGTGTCGTGAAGCCCGGCGAGCTTCGCCGCGTTTACCACCGCTTCGTGCATAACAGACGGGTCAAACAGCGTGATCTGCTCCTCCACCGTGCCGGGCGGCGCATAAAAATGCTGCTCCACACAGCCGAACAGGCGGCGTTTCTCCTCGTCCGGGATGTCGGCGGCCTCGCGCCCCATGATGCGCACGCTGCCCTTCTGCGGCCGGTACAGGCCGAGCAGCAGCTTGAACAGCGTGGATTTTCCGGCGCCGGTGCGTCCGGTCAGGGTCACGTGCTCGCCCGTCTGAACGGAGAGCGAAACGCCTTGCAGCACGGGCGTATCCTCGTCATAGGCGAAGTCCACACCGTCCACGGAAATGCACGCGGCGCTGTCTTTTGCTGCGGTTTTCGCAATTTTCCGCTCCGGCTGCGCCAGAAAAGCGTCAATGCGGTGCACGCCCGCGACAGCCGACTGCACGGTCTGGATTTCCATGCCGATGCTCTCAAGCGGCGTGAATACCTGCGAAATGTACGAAATCACGGCGACTGCCGTGCCGACCGACATGCCGAACAGGCTGCGCACCGCGCCGTTACCCGAGGCGGACAGCACGAGCACGAGAGCCGTCACGGCGGCGCTCACAATGAGGATGACGGGCGAGTAAATCGAGTCGTAGAAATTCGTGCGCTCAGTCGCGTGGTAGCCGTCCTCGATGGCCTTGTCGTAGCGGCGGCGCATGAAACCCTCGCCCCCGAGCAGGTGGATGCTGCGGATGCAGTGCAGCGTTTCGGGCAGGAAACCGGAAACGCTCGCCGCGGCCGCGCGGCTGTCCATCTGTGCGCGGAGCATTCGCTTCTGCACCACGCGCGTGAACAAAAACAGCACCGGGATAAGCGCGATAATGATACCTGCGAGACCGGGCGCTTTCACGAAAACAACGGTCAGAATGCTGATAATCTTGCCAAGGTCGGCTGCCATGCCGATGATGCCACCGGTAAACAGGTTCTCCACCGTGTCCACATCTCCGACAAACCGGGAAACGATTTCGCCCGGCGTTTTCTGCACAAAGCAGCCGGTGTCGAGCCGCGACAGCTTGCCGCAGAGGGCGTGGCGCAGGCTGCGCGTAATACGCTGACCGAACACCGCAAGCAGGCTCTCACGCGCGGATTCCGCAACGCCCGATGCCAGAATGCAGCCGAAATACGCGAAAATCAGTGCGACTGCCGGACGATTCCCGCCCGTGAGCGCGTTGACGATGCGTTCGAGCACGAGCGGCGGCAGGAGTGCGGTGACGATGGTTGCGACGACCGCAAACAGCGTGCCGAGCGTCAGAATGCGATTTTTCGCCGCAGAACGCAGGATAATCCGCACAGAATTGTTGTCTTTACGCATTTTCCTGCCCTCCCTGCTGCAAGGAATAGAGTTCCGCATAGTCCGGCGAAGTGCGCATCAGCTCGTCGTGTGTCGCCGTGCGCACCGTGCCGTTCTGCATCCAGAGTACACCGTCCAGTTCGGGAAACACGTACAGACGGTGCGAAATCAGCAGTATTGCGCTGTTTTTTGTTCGTTTTCTCAGCTCATCGAACACCTCGCGCTCGGTTTTTCGGTCGAGCGCAGAAAACGGGTCATCGAGAATGAGGAGCGGTCTGGGGTTCGCGAGCGTCCGCGCGAGAGCAAGCCGCTGCTGCTGGCCGCCCGACAGGCGCATTCCGCCCGAACCGACGCGCGTTTCCGGCGTTACCTCGCCATCTAGCCGAACCGCGCGAAGCAGCGCCGCCACATCGCCCTCGCCGCCGAGCAGGATGTTGTTCTCGACTGTGTCGCTCAGCAGCTCGGTATCGTGCCCCAGATAGCCGACCGAGGCGCAGCGCTCCCGCTCGCTCATCTCGGACAGCTCGCGCCCGGCAAGGCGTATCGAGCCGTCATACGGATTTTCGCACAAAAACGCCTTTCCGAGCATACTTTTTCCGCACGCTACCGGTCCCGTAACACCGATTATCTGTCCCGCCTGCACTCTGAAGTCCGCGCCCGCGAACACCCCCGGCACGGAAAGTCCGCTGACCTCCACCGTGCACGGCGGCTGCGTCGGGAGACGTTTTTCCTCGGGCGGCGTGTGCAGGAAGCCCTTGATGCGTCCCCACGACACCTGCGCCTGCTGCACGGCGTTGAACAGCTTTGCCGCCTTGGAGGACTTGACAGACAGCTTCGCGAAGCACGAAAGGAAGGTCGTGAACGCCGCGATGTCCCACGCGCCGCTCTGCACCCGGGTAGAGCCAAGGTACAGGATGAACAGCACGCCCGTCATCGACAGCGCGTTGTAGAGCGGTGGCATGGCGGAGACCCAGACGTCCGCCTGCACCGCACGTCTTTCGTAGTCGGCGAGATGTCGGTCGTAGTCCGCGTTTCGCTGAGTTTCGCAGCCGAAAATGCGGTAGGTCAGCGCACCGGCCGCGCGGTCAAGGGTTGCCGCGTTCAACCGCTCCGCGCTCGAACGGAACGCCGCGTTCGTCCGCTGCACGACCACCTTCATGCGCTCCGCAATCAGGTAGGAGCACGGCGGGAAAATCAGGCACAGCAGGGCGATTTTCACATCATACCACAGCAGCAGGCCGACGTAGCAGACGAGCACCACGCCGGTATCAAAAATCTCGGTCGTGAACTTGCGCATTCCCTCCGCGCAGGCGTCCACATCGGAAATCGCCTTGGTGAGCACCGCGCCGCTCCCCTCGCGGTCGAGCTCGCTGCGCGAGCGGTGCACGAGGTCGGCGTACAGAATGTGCTTCATGCGGCGGTTGATGTTGTTGGCGAAGCGGCGCACGTACAGGCGCTTGATGTAGCGGACGCCCTGCACCGCCGCAATCGTCAGCAGGTAGGCGAGCGCGAGCAGCGCCATGCGGTCTGCGGTTTCCGTGCCGTGCAGCACGTTCTGGAGCGTACCGACCAACCGCCCCTCGAAAAGCGGCCCGGCGAGCAGACCGACATTGTACAGCAGACCTGAAATCGTGACGACGGTCAGCGTTTTCTTCTCTGCGGCGAAATACCATGTAATTTTCTGCGGGTCATGGCGGTCACTCATGCTTGCTCTCCCCCGTTTCGAGCCGCGCGGCAACGTCCGGGAAGCCTGCTCGCGACTGCGTTTTCGAGCGCAGATACAGCTCGTTCAGGATGCGGCAGAAGTTGTCGCGGTCGCTTTCGGTCAGCTCTTCGAGCAGCCACTCATAGAAGGTCTGCTCAACGGTCGCCTTGGAATTGCGCAGAGTTTCCGCTTTTTCGGTCGCGAAAAGCAGCTGGCTGCGGTGGTCGTTCGGGTTTTCGCGGCGCACGAGGTAGCCTTTTGCCTCAAGGCTTGCGGCGCGGCGTGCGGCGGCTCCCTTGTCGATTTTGAGCGCATCGCGCACCTGCGCCTGCGTGATACCGGGATGATGGCGCACCTGATGGATGAAATCAAACTCCGCCGTGCCAATCCCCTCAGCTTTCATGGCCTTGACGGTGAATTTGCTCACTTCCCTCGCGATTTTCGTGATCTGTCTGCGACTCTGGTCCATTTTGCTTCCCCTTCCTTATTTAGTTGCAGTATCAACCATTTAGATGATAGTACAACCAACTTCCGTTGTCAAGAAAAAATCCCCCGGAAGCCGCAGCTTTCGAGGGAAATTCTTTTCTGTTCAGATGGAGAAATTCAGCGCATTCTTACCGTTACTGACCAGTTCTTCGAGCGTTACCGAGTCAACGTACTTGTTGATGGTGTCGTACAGACCGCGCCAGAAATCGAGCGTGATGCACTCCTCCGCACGCGGACAGTCGATCGGCTCGTGCTCCAGACAGGCCACCGGGGCGAGCGAGCCTTCGGTGATGCGCAGAATGTCGCCCACCGTGTACTCCGAGGGGTGACGCGCCAGCTGATAGCCGCCCTGTGCGCCGCGCGTCGAGGTTACGAAACCTGCACGCGACAGCTGCACCACGATCTGCTCAAGGTACTTCGCGGAAATCTCCTGCCGTTTGGAAATGTCGCGCAGAGGGATGTACCCCCCTGCGTCGTGCTGCGCAAGGTCGATCATCAGGCGCAGCGCGTATCTGCCTTTGGTTGAAATCTTCATAGTTTATCCGGCGCGGCATCACTCCGTCAGCGTCCGCGCCCCTTCCTTTCTTTCTGTGCCGGCAATTCTCCCTTGTCGGCATTTGCTATACCACTAATATACCACAGGATTACTATGATTTCAACCCCCTGTATTTTCCTTTTGCGAAATATTTCGAAAAAGCGGGTTTTGCCGTAAATATTTTCTCAATTCCGCATTTTGTCCAGAATGCCGCGCAGATGCTCGTTCGCCTGCTCGACCTCCCATTTCAGCTCGTTCGCGGACAGACGTTCCGCGCCGTGACCCAGAATGATCATCTGCTCCATGCCGTCCGAAGTAGCAACACGGACGCGATGCTTACGCGACAGGTCGTAGGACGCCTGCTCGATGTACATATCCGCGGTTTCCGCCTCCTTGGTGTAGACGATGTGGATGCCGTGGCGCTTTTCAATCGAGCCTGTGCCGCCCTTGACCTTGTAGGCGTCAAACACGAGGATGAGATGGCACTTGCGCACGCCCTGATAGTTGCTCAGGATATTGACGAGCACTTCACGCGCCGCGTTGACGTCCTCGGCGGCAATCGCTTTCAGCTCGTCCCACGAAAAGATAATATTGTAGCCGTCCACGAGCAGGTAATCGTCCTGACGGATGCGCGTGACGTAAAGCTGTTCGAGCGTCGCGGCCTTCTTGCGGCTCTGCTGAAAGGCCTCGAAGCCGCGGTCCTTGATGGGGCCGTAGGTGCGCTCGAAGAGGGCGCGAAGCTCGCTGTCGTTCTCGAAACCGGAGGAACGCGCCCCGCTGCGCGGCACATAGACCGACGCAGGCGCTTCTTCCTCCTGCGTGAGAAGCCGGCTCGTGTCCAGATGCGCGTGCGCGCGCACCTCGTCCCAGTGCACGACATAGCCTGCGCCGTGCGAGCAGAACACCGAATCCGCCGTGTTCACGGTGTCGTGCTCGGCGTCGTAGCCGATGGCGGCGATCACCTCGTCCGCGTTGTGGCAGACCTCGTAGCCGCCCGGCGTGCAGGACAGACGCCCGCGCCCCTTGGTGTAGGAGGCGACCTCGGTCCAGTAGTTGCGCATGGAGGAAACCGGCGCTTTGCCTGTGATGACCGAGCCGCCGTGGAGCGGCTGCGGCGCGTTGAACGTGCCGTCCATGCGCTGAATGTCGCTCATCGCGCGGCCGACGCACTCATCCGGCAGTTCGAGCGTAAAATCGTAGTACGGCTCGAGCAGCACGTTTTCCGCCTGCATCAGTCCGTTGCGCACGGCGCGGTAGGTCGCCTCGCGGAAGTCGCCGCCCTCGGTGTGCTTGACATGGGCGCGTCCGGCGACGACGGTGATGCAGACATCAGTCAGCGGCGAGCCGGTCAGCACGCCGAGGTGCGCCTTTTCTGCGAGATGAGTCAGGATAAGCCGCTGCCAGTTGAGGTCGAGCTCGTCCGTCGAGCAGGCACTCTGAAGCACGATGCCGCTCCCCCGCTCGCCCGGCTCAAGCAGCAGATGCACCTCGGCGTAATGGCGCAGCGGCTCGAAGTGGCCGATGCCGACCACCGGCGCGGCGATGGTTTCGCGGTAGACGATGCTGCCCTCGTCAAAGGTCACGCGCACGCCGAAGCGCGTTTCGATCAGTTCGGTGAGGATTTCGAGCTGCACCTCGCCCATCAGCTGCAAGTGGATTTCGCCCAGCTGCTCGTTCCAGACCACGCGCAGCAGTGGGTCTTCTTCTTCGAGCTGACGCAGATTTTGCAGCATGGTGTGCGCGTCGCACCCCTCCGGCAGGCCCACGCGGTAGCTGAGCACCGGTTCGAGCACCGGCGGAAGCGCACCGGCCGCCGCCCCCAGACCCATGCCGGGCGCGGTGTGCGTCAGGCCTGTCGCCGCGACGACCATGCCCGGCTCCGCCCGTTCGACCGCCGTGAACTTCTCGCCCGAGTAGACGCGAAGCTGATTGACCTTCTCCTGCCAGCCGCCGTCCTCTTCGCCCGAAAGCTGCGTGCGGACAGCGAGCGAGCCGCCCGTTATTTTCATGTATGTCAGGCGGTTTCCCTGCGCGTCACGCGCGACCTTGAACACCCGTGCGCCGAACGCGGCGGTCGGTTCGGGCTGCTCCGTGCAGCGGTCGAGCGCATCAAGGAGCGCCTCCACGCCATCGAGTCTGAGCGCCGAGCCGAAAAAACACAGAAACGCCTTGCGCTCACGGATAAGGCGCACGATGTCCGCCTCCGACACGGTTCCCACCTCGAAATACCGTTCGAGCAGCGCCTCGTCGCAGACCGCCAGCTCCTCGTACAGGGTCTTTTCGTCCCCGAAATCGACAACGCCGGTCGAAAGCCGCTCTTTCAGCTCACGCAGCAGCAGCATGCGCTCCGCGCCGTCCAGGTCCATCTTGTTGACGAACAGGAAGGTCGGGATATTGTGCCGCGCAAGCAGCCGCCAGAGCGTTTCCGTGTGCGCCTGCACGCCGTCCGTGCCGCTGATGACGAGCACCGCGTAGTCGAGCACCTGAAGCGTGCGCTCCATCTCGGCCGAAAAGTCCACGTGACCCGGCGTGTCGAGCAGCGTCACCCCGGTGTGCGGCAGAGAAAACTCCGCCTGCTTGGAGAAAATCGTGATGCCGCGCTCGCGTTCAAGGGCAAACGTATCGAGAAAGGCGTCCCGGTGATCGACACGCCCCAGCTTTTTGAGCGCACCCGCCTGATAGAGCATCGCTTCGGAAAGCGTCGTCTTTCCGGCATCTACGTGCGCCGTTATACCAATACAAATATGTTTCATCGCTTTTTCGCTTTCATTTTGAACTTCTGCCCCGAAGGGCAAGTCTATTATCTCAGGTTTTCGCCTCTGACGCAAGGGCGGCGCAGCAGAAAAGCGGCGCAGTCCGAAAAACCGGTCCGCGCCGCCGCTGTTACAATGATAAATCAGCCGAGGATTGCCTTGTGGAAGGTCTTTTTGCCCTTCTTGATCATGCACTCCTCGTTAAAGAAGTCCTTTGCGAGCTGCTGCTTGAAGTCCGTGACCTTTTCGCTGTTCAGTGAAACGCCGCCGCCCTGCACCAGCTTGCGCGCCTCGCCGTTCGAGGACGCAAGACCGCACTTGACGAGCAGGGTCAGCACGCCGAGCTGGCCGTCGGTGAAGTCCGCGTCGGTCAGCGTGGTGGTCGGCATATTGGCAGCCGCGCCGCCGGAAACGAAAATCTCCTTGGCCGCAGTCTGTGCCTTCTCTGCCTCTTCCTTGCCGTGAACCAGAGCGGTCAGCTCGTAGGCAAGGATCTCCTTGGCCTTGTTGAGCTGTGCGCCCTCCCAGCTGTCCATCGCCTCGATCTCCTCGAGCGGCAGGAAGGTCAGCATGCGGATGCACTTGAGCACGTCCGCGTCGTCCACATTGCGCCAGTACTGGTAGAAATCGTAGGGAGAGGTCTTGTTCGGGTCGAGCCATACCGCGCCGGAAGCGGTCTTACCCATCTTCTTGCCCTCGGAGTTGAGCAGCAGGGTGATGGTCATGGCGTGCGCGTCCTTGCCCAGCTTGCGGCGGATGAGCTCGGTGCCGCCGAGCATGTTGCTCCACTGGTCGTTGCCGCCGAACTGCATATTGCAGCCGTAGTTCTTAAACAGGTAGTAGAAGTCGTAGGACTGCATCGGCATATAGTTGAACTCAAGGAAGCTCAGGCCCTTTTCCATGCGCTGCTTGAAGCACTCGGCGCGGAGCATGTTGTTGACCGAGAAGCAGGAGCCGATGTCGCGGATGAACTCGATGTAGTTGAGGTTCATCAGCCAGTCGGCGTTATTCACCATCTGCGCCTTGCCCTCACCGAACTCGATGAAGCGCTCCATCTGCTTCTTGAAGCAGTCGCAGTTGTGCTGAATGGTCTCGACGGTCATCATCGAGCGCATATCCGTGCGGCCGGACGGGTCGCCGATCATGGCGGTGCCGCCGCCGATAAGGGCGATCGGCTTGTTGCCCGCCATCTGCATGCGCTTCATCAGGCACAGCGCCATGAAATGGCCGACATGAAGGCTGTCTGCGGTCGGGTCGAAGCCGATGTAGAAGGTCGCCTTGCCGTTGTTGATCATTTCGCTGATCTCTTCTTCGTTCGTTACCTGCGCGATCAGGCCGCGCGCTTTCAGTTCGTCGTAAAGTTTCATCGAATATTTCTCCTGTTACTTGATTTTATCCTTTATATCCTGTACTGAAACGCTGTTACGGAGCACGTTCCTTGTATCTCTCGTCGATGATTACCACAGTTATACCCCCCGCCCCGCCGCGTCCAGCAGCTCTTCTGCGTTTCTGCGGGCCGCGTCCGAGATTTCCTCACCGCTCAGCAGCCGCGCGATTTCGTCAATGCGGTGCGTGCGGTCCATGGGGCTGACGTCCGTGAAGCTGCGTCCGTCGCGGACGGACTTGGAAATGCGCAGATGGTGGTCGCCCATCGCCGCGATCTGCGGCAGGTGCGTGACACACAGCGTCTGCTTCTTTTTCGCGATAGCGGACAGCTTGCGGCCGATCTGCTGCGCCGCGTGTCCGGACACGCCCGTATCGATCTCGTCAAAAATCAGCATACCAACATCTTCGCCCGCTGTCAATACGTTTTTAAGCGCCAGCATGATGCGGCTCAGCTCGCCGCCGGAGGCGACCTTGGAGAGCGGCTTTTCCGGTTCGCCGGGGTTGACGGAAATTTCGAACGTCACGGTGTCGAAGCCGTGCGCGGACAGTTTAGTGCCGGTGTGCACCGCAATGCGCATGCGCACCTTGTCCATGTCAAGCTCGCTCAGCTCGCGCACAATTTCCTGTTCGAGCTTTTTCGCCGCTTCGCGCCGTTTTTCGGTGAGGGCAGCAGCGATACGCTTGGTCTCCGCGAGCTTTTCGCGATACTGCTCGCGCAGGGTCTCGCGGCGGTCGTCCGCGTTTTCGAGGGTATTAAGCTCCGCGTCGATTTTGTCGCGGTAGGCGAGGATTTCGGGTATCGTGCCGCCATATTTCTGCTTTAAGCGGTAGATTTCGTCCAGCCGCTGCTCGACAAACTCGCGCTCGGCCGGAGAAAAGTCCATGTTGCTGCTCTGCGAGCACACGCTGTCGCGCAGGTCGGCCGCGAGAAGGCGTACCTCCTCGGCCTGCTCCGCCATGCCGTCAAAGGCATCCGATACCTCGCGCAGCGCGGAAATCGCGGACGATACCTCGTCGAGCAGCGCACACGCGCCGCCGATTTCATCGTCGCCCGAAAGCGCGAGCCGTGCCCGGTCGAGCGACACCGCGATGCGTCCCGCGTGGTCGAAATATGCCTTGCGCTGCGCAAGGCTCTCGTCCTCGTCGGGTTTCAGTGCTGCCTGCTCGATTTCGTTTTTGTGGAACGACAGCATATCAATGCGCTGCAAGCGCTCCTGTTCGCCGGTTTCGAGCGCGTGGATTTCGCGCCGGAGGCTCAGAAGCGCCTGATAATTCGGCTGATACTGCGCGAGAAGCGGCGCACAGCCGGCGTAGCCGTCAAGATAGTCGATGTGGTGCTGCTCATCGAGCAGCTTCTGACCGTCGTTCTGGCCGTGAATGTCGATAAGATACGGCGCAAGCAGCCGCAGCGTGGTCGCGGAAACCGGCTTCATGTTGATGCGGCAGGAGCTTTTGCCGTCCGCCGTGATCTGGCGCTGAATATGCAGCGTATCCGGCTCCTCGCCCGTGAGGTCGAGCTCGTCGAGCAGCGCTTTGAGCGACGCCGGCAGCTCGGTGAACACCGCGCTGACAAAGCCCTTTTTCGCGCCGGAGCGAACGAGGTCGCGGCTGACGCGCCTGCCGAGAATCGCGCCGATCGAGTCGATGACGATACTTTTGCCCGCGCCGGTCTCGCCGGAGAGCACGGTCAGGCCGTCCTCCAGCTCGATGTCCGCACGCTCGATCACGGCAATATTTTCAATGTGGAGTAGTTGCAGCATTGCCGCGTCCTCACCTGCTTACTTCAGAATATCGTGCGCCTGCCGGGAAAACCGCTCGGCGCTCTCGGTGTCGCGCATGACGACGAAAACCGTGTCGTCGCCGCCCAGTGTGCCCACAACGTCCTCCGCACGCATCGCATCGATCGCCATCGCCGCTGCCTGCCCCAGACCGGGCAGGGTCTTGATAACGATCATGTTCTGCGCCGCGTCGATGTCGGTGACGCACTCGCGGAAAATGTTGCGCAGACGGGTGGTGAAGCTGTCCGCCGCACCGGCCGCTGCCGAGGTATATTTATACTTGCCGGTCGTGGCCGAGAGCGACTTGATGAGCCGAAGCTCCTTGATGTCGCGCGAAACCGTGGCCTGCGTCGTATTATAGCCGACCGCACGCAGATGATCGGTCAGATCCTCCTGCGTTTCGATTTCAAAACGGTCGATAAGTTCCAGTATTTTCGCCTGTCTTTGGAATTTCATTCCGTGCACCTCTTTTTTTGAAATGCTTGAGCCGGTCTCAGAAGAGCTTCCGGACTGATTTACGCGCGACAGCGCGCGTCAAATACAATCTGCACAGCAGATTGATAAAAACCGGGAGCATGTATCACGGTTTTTATACTTTAAGAGAGATAAAAGTTTCTGAACAGGAACTTTTATCCGTCCGTGTTCTGCGAAGTCAGAACACACTTGTCGGAAAAAACGTAGTTTTTTCGACAGTATTTTATAGTTTCTGTTGTAAAATGCGGTAAAAGCTGTTGCCCTTGAGGCGGATGAGCCGCGTGCGCAATGCCGAGCGCGTGATGAGCACCCGGTCATCCGGCCGGACCGCAAAGCCCTGTCCGCCGTCTGCGGAGATAAAGACCTCGCTGCCGCCCTCGCAGCGTGCCGTGATGGCAAGCGTACGTTCGGGCGCGAACACGAAGGATTTCGCCGCCAGCGCGTGCGCACAGATGGGAATGACCGCAAGGTTCTCGGCGCTTGGCTCGATCACCGGGCCGCCCGCCGACAGTCCGTAGGCCGTCGAGCCGGTCGGGGTCGCCGCAATCACGCCGTCGCCGTTGAAGCGCGTGACCTCCTCGCCGTCCGCCGAAATACCCACGCGGACCACGCGGAAAGCCGTGCCCTTGGCAATCACGATGTCGTTGAGCGCGTCGTTTTCGTAGACCACGCGCCCGTGCCGCTCGACCGCAACGTGCAGCATCATGCGGCTGTCGATCGAATACTCCCCCGCAAGCAGCCCCCGCATCTCGCCCAGCTCCGCCGGTTCAAGCTCGGTCATGAAGCCGACGTGGCCGACGTTGATGCCGAGCAGCGGTAGCTCGTTCTGCGCCGCCGCCCGGGCGATGCGCAGCATGGTGCCGTCGCCGCCGAGGACGACCGCCGCGTCCGCGAGCCGGACCGCCTCCGAGGTTTCCATATAATCGAGCGCCATCACCTCGTCATGCAGCTCATGCGTGCTGCTGCGCAGCTGATTGGGTAGAATAAGCTGTACATCCTCGCCATGCAGCTGCTCGCAGACCGCGGGCAGAATGGCGCGTGCGCTCTCCTTGCGCAGATTGGGGTAGATGAAGATGGTACGCATCAGCTGTCCAGTTCCTCGTGCGCCTGCCGGACGACCTCCGCGAGGTCGGGGATGTTTTCCTCGCCCTCTTTGGCGAGGTAGCCGAGAAATTCGATGTTGCCCTCCGGGCCCTTGATGGGCGAGAACGTGACGTTCAGTACCTTAAATCCGGCATTATGTGCGTTTTCGATGTACTTTTCGAGCACTTCGAGGTGGATTTCCGGTTCACGGACAACGCCCTTCTTGCCGACCTTGCCCTTGCCGGCCTCGAACTGCGGCTTGATGAGGTTGGCCACGCGGCCGTTTTCAGTCAGCAGGCTCGCAACGACCGGCAGCACCAGCTTCAGCGAGATAAAGGATACGTCGATTACGCACAGCGAGGGCGCCTCTTCGAGCATATCCGGCGTGACATAGCGGATATTGGTGCGCTCCATGCACTTGACGCGCGGGTCCTGACGCAGGCTCCATGCAAGCTGGCCGTAGCCGACGTCGATGGAGTAGACCTTGCGTGCGCCGCGGCGCAGCAGGCAGTCGGTGAAGCCGCCGGTCGAGGCGCCGACGTCCATGACAACGAGATCCGTCGGGTCGATTGCAAAATAATTGAGCGCTTTTTCGATTTTCTTGCCGCCGCGCGACACAAAGGCGTTTTCGTTGCCGCGCACTTCAAGCTCGGCGTTTTCGTCTACCATGTCGCCCGCCTTGCCGGCTTTCTGTCCGGCAATGTACACAATGCCCTCCATGATGGCGGTTTTCGCGCGTTCACGCGAGGGGCAAAGTCCCTTTTCAAACAGCAGTACGTCCAGTCGTTTCTTAGCCAAGACCAGTCTCCTTTCGATTATCCATCACAAACTCCGCGATACTCTCCGCGTCCAGACCGCAGTGGCGGTACAGCTCATTTACGCTGCCGTGCGGCAGGAAACGGTTGCCCGTGCTGATGCACAGGGTCTTGTCCGTGCGGCGCGACGCGAGCCATTCTCCGACGCCGCCGTTATCCACTGTGTCCTCCACCACGACGCACAGGCCGGAGAGCGCGTTTTTCTTCTCTTCGAGCGCTGCGTCCAGTGCAGGACTGATTTCGTTTACCTTGCACACCTGCGTGCGGACACCCTTCTCTTCGAGCTTTTCCGCCGCCGCAAGCGTTTCGTTTATCATGATGCCGTGTGTCACGAGCGTGACCTCGGCCGCGCCGTTTTCCTTGATAAAGGCAAGCGGCTGCGCCGCTGTGTCGCCGCGCCAGCTTCCCTCGCCGCCGCGCGGATAGCGAATGGCGACCGGGCCGTTTTCGTGGTAGACCGCCCGCGTCATCATCGCTTTCAGCTCCGCGAAGCTCGACGGGCAGAGAATGGTCATGCCCGGAACCGAGCGCAGGAACGCAATATCGAGCACGCCGTTGTGGGTCGCGCCGTCCGCGCCGACGATGCCCGCGCGGTCGATGCAGAACACCACGTGCAGCTTTTCTATCGCAACATCGTGCACGATCTGGTCGTAGGCGCGCTGCAAAAACGTCGAATAAAGCGCGACAACAGGCACAAGTCCCTGCGCCGCCATGCCGGCCGCCATTGCGACTGCGTGCTCCTCCGCGATGCCGACATCAAAGAAGCGGTCGCGGTGCAGCGAGGCAAAGCGGGTAAGACCCGTACCCGAGGGCATCGCCGCCGTGATAGCGCAGATACGCGCGTCCTTTTCCGCCAGACCGCACAGCTCCGCGCCGAACCGCGCGGAAAAGTCCTCTTTCTTCTTTGCGAGGAATTCGCCCGTCACGGGGTCGAACTGCGACACGCCGTGGTATTTCTCCGGGTTGTTCTCGCTCGGCGCGTAGCCGCGTCCCTTCTGCGTCATAACGTGCAGAAGTACCGGTTTTTTCATTTTTTTCGCCTGCGCGAGCAGCTCGCACACGCTTTTGAGGTCGTGGCCGTCCACCGGGCCGAGGTAGATAAATCCCATCTGCTCGAAAATCGAGTTCGGGATGAGGAAGCCCTTGATACGTGCCTTGGTGCGCGAAATCGACTGTGCGAGCGTCCGTCCGCCCGGAATACGCGAGAGCTTTTCCTTGATGCGCACCTTTGCCTTGAGGTAGCGCGGCGAAACGCGCAGACGGGACAGATGGCGGCTCAGGCCGCCGACGTTCTTCGCGATCGACATATTGTTGTCGTTCAGCACAACGAGCAGCGGCTCGCTCGAGGTTCCCGCGTTCGAAAGCGCCTCGTAGGCCATGCCGCCGGTCAGAGCGCCGTCGCCGATGACCGCGACTACGTGGTACTTCTGGTTTTTGAGCGTTCTCGCGTGCGCCATGCCGAGCGCGACCGAAACCGAATCCGAGGCGTGGCCCGTGATGCAGGGGTCGGTGATGCTCTCCTCCGGCTTCATAAAGCCGGAAAGACCGCCGTACTGCCGCAGCGTGGAAAAGCGGTCACGGCGGCCGGTCAGGATCTTGTGGACGTAGCACTGATGGCCGACATCATAGATGATGCGGTCACGCGAGGAGTCGAACTCCCGCTCGAGCGCTACCGCCAGCTCGACGATGCCGAGGTTGGAGGCCAGATGTCCGCCGGTCTGCGAAACCGAGTCCACGATAAATTCGCGCAGCGCCGCGCAAAGCACGCCGAGCGTGTCGTAGGACAGGCCCTTTAGGTCGGCAGGACTTGTTATATTGTTCAAAATTCCATATCTTTTCATAAAAATATCCCCACCGAGACGTTCAGTCTATCGATAAAGTTATTTTGTCCGGTGTTTCTGCTGCCACGCGGCAGCGTGCGTAATATACAATCTGCGAAGCAAATTGATAAAAACCGGGAGCATGTATCACGGTTTTTATACTTTTATTATCGTTTTTATCTTTTATTATCTAATTTCACAGGCAGAACCGACAGCACGCGGCCGCACACGGCGAGAACCTTGCCGCTCGCCGACACGGCGATGCCCTTGCCGGCGGCCTTGCCGCCGATGGTGCCGGACGAGATAAGGCCCGTAATCAGAAGCGACACGAGCACCTTCATCAGGCCGCTCGTTCCGGCCGTGATGTGCGCCACAATGAGCGCACCCGTTGCACCGGAAATAATGCCGCAGATGTCGCCGACAACGTCGTTGCAGATGCTCGACACCTTTTCCGCGTTGCGCACCATCCAGACCGCTTCCTTCGCGCCGCGCACCCGGTGCGCCGCCATCGAATGGAACTCCTTTTCGGTCGCACTGGTCGCCGCGACGCCGATCATATCGAACACGATGCCGAGTCCGATAAAGAAGAACAGCACCGCAAACGACAGAACGGTTCCCGCGCTGTTGAGCGCCTCGTTCGAAATATACGACATGACCACCGACAGCACGAAGCTGATCACCATGATCGTCACGACCCACCGGACGTTGACGGCAGAGGGCTTTTGCGGCGGCTTTTTCTTCTGCTTGTTATCCGTTGTTTCCAAAGCGGTATTCTCCTTCGACCTTTTTCCGGCCGCAGCATGATAAATATGGCATACGGCCCTGCGCCGGTTTCCGTTCCGGGCGCAGCGCCGAAAAAATTACAATGAAAAGTGACAGCAGGCCGAGTAAATCTTGCGGCTTGAGGTTCGGTTGGATTTCCCCGCGAACTGCCATGCGTCGCCGTCATGGGGGTTTCCCATTAAAGTCCGTGCCGGGATGTTGCCATCACCGGGACCGAATTGCCACTGAGTCCGCACTGCAATCCACGGCCTGCCTCTTGCGAATAGCCTAGGTGATTTCCACAACAGTCAACACAATTCTTAGCCTCTTTTGCAGACATGGTTTCAACCGTCAATTCCTGCGGCGTTCCTGGCCGGGAAACCGCGGGCGGATACGATATTCACCATGGCCACTCAAGGCAGGCTACACTGCACACAGCGTTTCAGATCAGCGCGAGGGGGATCAGTCCCCCGCAGAGTCCTCCGCACCGCATTGCAGGTTTCATCCCGTGCCGTTGGACATCCATCAACCCCAAAGGGATGCTATAGGTGTCCGACAGTCACGGGTCTCCACGGCGAGAGGGTCGGTACTTCATGCCATTGAAGCGCGCCCGCAAGCCTTAACCTCCAGCATCCACCCCAAACTGGGCGTAAGAAGCAAACACCAGAGACTTCATCGATATGCCCGTCTACGGATTTTTAGGCCCGTCTTGGGAATTGCATGTACTGACTAGGATACTACGTCACTATTTTTAGTTTACCATAAAATCGAGCGTTTTTCAACCCGTCTTACGACTTCCGTCCGGTCAGGCTGCGCGCGAGCGTTTCGAGGAAAGCGCGGCCTTCATAGGCGCCGAGCGCCTCGACCGCCTGTTCGGTAAGCTCCAGCACGAGGCTGCGGCACTTTTCCAGTCCGAGCAGCGCCGGAAAGGTGGATTTTTCGCTCGCGGCGTCCTTGCCGATCGACTTGCCGAGGGTCTTTTCGTCGCCCTCGATGTCGAGGATGTCGTCCTCAATCTGGAACGCGAGTCCCAGACGGCCGCCGTAGGCGCGGGCGTCCGAGAGCGTTTTTTCGTCGGTCTTTCCGGCCGCGATGCAGCCGAGCTCGCACGCCGCGCGAAGCAGACAGCCGGTCTTGAGCTTCTGAAGCAGACGCAGCTCGTCCTCAGAAATGCGGCGGTGCTCCGACAGCATATCGAGCACCTGACCGCCGATCATGCCGTTCATGCCAGCATTTTCGCCGAGCACGCGGATACAGCGCAGCGCGGTTTCTGCCGGAACATTCGCCTGCGAGGCGGTTTCGAACGCCGCCGTCAGCAGACCGTCGCCCGCAAGGACCGCCGTCGCCTCATCGAATGCCTTGTGGCAGGTCGGGCGGCCGCGCCGCAGGTCGTCGTTGTCCATGCACGGCAGGTCGTCGTGAATGAGCGAGTAGGTGTGTATCATTTCGAGGGCGCACGCAAACGGCAGCGCATCCTTGAGGTTGCCGCCGTGCAGACGGCAGAACTCGAGAACGATCACCGGGCGCAGGCGCTTGCCGCCTGCCATTGCGGAGTATTTCGCCGCCTCGAAGATGCGGTCGTAGCCCTCGTGCGTTTCGCGGGACAGGTATTTTTCGAGCGCCGGTTCAATCAGCGCAATATCAGCCGAAAGCTGTTCGGAAAACGTCATTTCGCCGCCTCCTCTGCGTCAAACGGGTGCTCAACTACCTCGCCCTGTAAATTCTCCTGCACGACCGTCACCTTCTGTTCGGCCTTGTCGAGCAGTTTTCCGAGGGCGGCGGAGAGCTTCGTGCCCTCCTCGAACAGCTTCATGCTCTCGGCAAGCGGCGCTTCGCCGCGCTCCAGCAGGCGCACGATCTCTTCGAGCCGCGCCATCTGGCTTTCAAACGTCTTTTCCGCCATTTATTGTTCCTCCTCGGTATCGAGCACACGGCAGTCCGCCGCGCCCTTTGCAAATCGAATGTGCAGGGTGTCCCCCGCCTTCAGCGCCGCCGCATCGGTCACGACCGCGCCGCGTTTTCCCTTTGTCGCGACCGCGTAGCCGCGGCTTAGCACACGCAGCGGACTCATCGCGTCGAGCGCCGTCACGGTCTGCGCAAAGCGCAGACGCCTTTTGTCGAGGCCGCTCTTCCCCGCCGCAAGCAGGCGGTGCGAGGCCGTTTCGACGCGCTGTCTTTCCTGCCGCAGCCGCTCGGGAATGGTCTGTTCGAGCCGCTCGGTCAGGGTGTCGAGCGTCAGCCGCTTTTCCGCGATATAGCGCACCGGCGTGCGCACGGACAGGCGTTCTCTCAGATTTTCGAGTTGTCTGCGCCGTGCTTCGGTCTGCTTCTCCATCGCCGCGTGAAGGCGCGTGTCGAGCATCTGTGCGGTCGCTTTCCAGTCCTCGCACGCCGGCACGGCAAGCTCCGCTGCGCCCGAGGGCGTGGGAGCACGCAGGTCGGCAACGAAGTCCGCAATCGTGACGTCCGGCTCGTGGCCGACCGCCGAAATCACCGGGATTTCCGACGCCGCGATGGCGCGCGCGGTCACTTCCTCGTTGAACGCCCAGAGATCCTCCATCGAGCCGCCGCCGCGTCCGCACAGAATAACGTCCGCCTCGCCGATGGCGTTCGCGAGCGCTATCGCCCGCGCGATGCTCTCGGCCGCGCCCTGTCCCTGTACCTGCGCCGGGTAGAGGACTACCTTCGCGAGCGGCCAGCGCCGCCCGAGAATGCGTATCATGTCGCGCACCGCCGCGCCGGTCGGCGAGGTCACGAGTGCGATCGACATCGGGCAGGGCGGGATAGGCTTTTTCCGCGACTCCGCAAACAGGCCCTCGGCCGCGAGCTTTGCTTTCAGCTGCTCGAAGGCAACGTTCAGCGCACCCGCGCCGTCCGGGATGATCTCCGAAATGTAGAGCTGCACCGCGCCCGTGCGCGGAAACGAGCTGACACGCGCCCGGACGATGACCTTCATGCCGTTCTCCAGACGGAATTTCAGCCGCATCGCGTCCGAGCGGAACATGACGGCGTTGATGGCCGCGTCCCTGTCCTTGAGCGTCAGATAGTGATGCCCGGACGAGTGCGCCTTATAGTTCGAGATCTCGCCCTGTACGAGCAGATTGCGGTACCCCGGAACCGCGTCAAGAAGGTCCTTTATTTCATTGTTCAGTTGGGAAACTGTGTAAATTGTTGCCATAGGACACCTTTTTTTCAGAGTGAAGAGTAGAGCGTGTAGAGAACGTATCGGTTTACCGCTCTGTTTTCCGGATTTTCCGGTGAAATACGATTGGCAGGGCGGAAAACCGCCATGCCTCACTTCGCTCTGCACTCTACACCCTTAACTCTCTTTCTGTGTGCTTTTTCGCTGCCAGCACCGCCACTCCTACTGCGTTGTCGCCCGAAAGGGTCGGCTCGGCGAAGCTGACGGCGCTGCCGAAGCGCTTTTCCATGCGTGCGCGGATGACCCGGCTCGCCATGACGCCGCCGGCGCACAGAACCGGCACATCATAACGCTCCTTCGCCTGCTCGGTCGCCTTGATGACCGCGTTCGCCACGGTTTCGAGTGCGAACCGCGCCATGTCGCAGGGCGCTTCGGTTTTGAAGCGGCTTTCCACCTGATTCTGCATGCCGGAGAGCGAAAAGCGGCAGTCCGACACCTTGGGACGGAAGCCCTTCTGCGGCTCGGCGGTCAGCGCAAGCTCATCGAGCGCCGCGCCCGACGGGAACGGCAGCCCCAGCAGTGCGCCCGCGCGGTCGAGCAGCTGTCCTGCCGCGAGGTCGGTCGTGCCGCCGATGCAGGTGCAGTCCGGCAGGCCGTCCTCTCCCCGCTTCACGAGCAGCAGCTCGCTCGTGCCGCCCGACAGGTGCCACGCGAGGAATGGTTTGTCCAGCAGGTCGAGCCGCTTCGCGGAGAGCGCCGCCGCCGCGATGTGCCCCTGCTGGTGCGACACCTCGAAAAGCGGCACAGAAAGCAAATGCGCCGCACTGTGCGCGACGCTTTTTCCCGCCAGAAAGCAGGGCATATACGAACCCTCTACCGCGCGGGGACGGGTGCTCACGCCGATCGCGCGCACCTCGCCCTGCGGCAGAGCTTCGATTTTTTCGTAAAGGTGAACCGTATGCTGAAACAGCGCGTCTGACTGACGCAGGCCGATCGCGCCCTCGGGCACGGTCAGCAGGCTTCCGCGGTTGCACCATTCCCCGGTCTCCGCGTCATAGACGGCGGCGGAGGTGCGGTAGTTCGAGGTGTCGATTCCGAGAAAGCGCTCAGGCATTGCTCTCATCCCTCTTGCCTTCGCGGGCGATCGAACCCAGGACGCCGTTGATGAAGGACGCCGCCTCGTCGGTGTCGTAGACCTTGTCGAGAGCGACAGCTTCGTTGATGGCGACGCCGACCGGCACATCGTCCACGTAGCGCATCTCATAGATGGCAAGGCGCAAAACGGCCTTGGTCATGCGCGACAGACGGCTCAGCTTCCAGCCCTTTGCGTTGCGCTCAATGGCGTCGTTCAACTCGTCCATGTGGGTCGCAACGCCCTTGACGACCGCGCGGATATAATCGGCGTTCTCCTCGCCCAGCTTGCCCGCGTACATCTCGGCATCGGTCTTCAGCGAGCGCATGATGTTCTCGTCCAGACGCTCCTCCAGATTTTCCGGCTCAAACTGCTGAAAACCCATCTCAAAAATCAGGTGCAGTGCGATTTCTCTTGCTTTTGTTCTGCTCATCACATTCACGGCGGCAGGCTCCTTCTCTGTTTTTATTTATCAAGGTAATGGCAGGGGACGCGGACGCAAAAACCATGCGGCGCTCTCCTGCGTTTATGACAATCTATTACTATTTATAATAGCTTATTTTGCGGCAAAACGCAAGCGTTCATTCGGCTTTTTACGCGGCTTTGCGCACAGGCAGAAAAAATGTGCGGAAAGACATCTGCTCACCGCACATTTTCGGGGTTATTCGGTTGCCGTTTCGGGCTCAGCCGGGGTATCCTGCGGCTGTTCTGCCGCCGACTCCTCTGCCTCTGATACAGGCTCGGTCTTTTCCTCGGGTTCCGCAGGCTTCTCCGCCGGGGCGAAGGTCACGCCGCCGACATGGGCGTTGACCTCGGTCACGTGCAGACCGGTCATGGACTCGATCTGACGACGAACGTTCTCCTGCACCTCTTTCGCGACCTCGCAGATATTATGGCCGAACAGCGCGAGAAAGCTGATCTCGACCTTTACGTTGTCCTCCTCGCCCAGCTCGACGCGCACGCCCTTGGACAGGTTTTTCTTGCTGAGGAAGCTGACGATGTCGCGCGTTACGCTGGAATACAGACCGCTGACGCCCCCGGTTTCGGACGCCGCAAGCGCCGCGATGGAGGCAACAACGTCCTCGGAAATACGAATAGAACCCTGATCGCTCTCGGTAGACCAGTATTCCTTGTGATCCGCCATAATGCTCACTCTCCTTTAGCAAGAGTATACCACATAAGGCCAAAAAAGCAAAGAGAAATCTCAACTTTGTCGAAAAGCTGACGCTTTTCCGACAAGTGTGTTCTGACAGCGCACGGCGCCGCAGCTTTCATTGTGCGGTGTTGCCCTTGTAGTTACAAATAAGACTTTCAAAACCGTTTCGTATTTACGAGCCGCCGGCCTCGACGATCTTGATCTGCCCCGCGCTCATGCCGGTTTCATTCACGACGATGTCGCGGATGACCGTAACATCCGAGGACTGAAGTCCGCCCTCCGGCGGCGAAACCACGATGTTCGCCGCACCATCCGACAGCATGACGACCGCGTCCTCATAGCCCTTTGCGCGGATGAGGCTTTCGATGTTCGCCTCCTGCACGGAGTTCTCCGCGAGGACCGAAATCTGACCCGCGGCGTCCGCCTTCGCCTGTGCGTCCGCGTCCGCGCTTTCCGAAATCTCCTTGAGCGTGCTCACCGCCTCGTCCCGCGCCTTTTCCCGCGTCAGCCGCGAGGAGGCGAAGTAGTCGCTGTCCCCGGCGGTGCTCTCCCCCGCTGTTTCGGCGGCGGCATCGGGTTTGGTCTGCCCGGTTTCGAGCAGGTCCGCCGGCGGCTCGACATAGTTCCAGTTGAGATACGCGGCCGTGCACAACAGCAGCGCGATCACGCCGTAGACCGCTCCGCGTTTCTTGATTTTTTTCATCACACTTGCCTCCTCACAGCATTCATGCAGTGTTGTCCCTATCCTATGCGCCGGACGCGCGTTTGAGAACGGTTATCCTGTCGCTCGAAAGGCCGCAGACCGCCCCGACCGCCTGCGTCACCGCAAGCCGCACCTCCGCGTTCTCCGCCCCGTCGCACAGCACGACCGCGCCCCGGAAGGTCGGCAGGACGTTCTTGACCGTGACGGGCGTCTCGCCGTAGCCGGACGAGGACACGACCGCAACGTCGCGCTCCCGGCTTTCGGACGCGCCGCTGCTCTCGCGCGTGTTGACCGCGTAGACCGCCTCGCCTGTCTGTTCGAGCGACAGCATCAGCTCCACCCGCCCCGCGCCCTCGATTTCGGACAGGCGGCCGCAGAGCTGCGTTTCGAACGCCGAGAGCGAAAAACCTTCCGTTTCGGTCTGCACCGGCTCACTTTTCGCGCCCCTGCCGCCCGACACGAGCAGCAGAACACCCGCAAGCAGAACGATGAGCGCGGCGCGGTATTTTTTCGCGAGCGGCCGCAGACGGGCCGCAAATTCGCGCAGCTGTTCCCGGTTCAGCGTATGATCACCTCCTGCCGTTCGGGCGGCACGCCGCATTCCTCCGTGATAAGCGTTTGCAGCCGGTCGATGCGCGCAAGGTCGCCCGTGCCGCAGTAGACGGTCACGCGGTCAGCCTGGAGAACGCCGTTCTCGTCGGTCGCCATCGTGACCGAAAGCGTGCAGTCAAAGCCCTCGCGCCCGGCGCGAAGCTGCACCGCCTCGGCGATGCTCGACGCCACAGCGCTCATCGCGGTCTGCATATTGGTTTCGCGCAGCGCCTCGGTGTCCGGAACATTGGTTTCCCCGAGGTCCGGCAGGTGCAGACTGCCGAGCGGCTGCAGCAGTGCCGTGAGCATCAGAAGTCCGGCGGCAAGGCGCACCGCTTCGCGCATCGCGCCCTCGCCCGAAAGACGGAGCGCCGCCGCCGAGGCCGCCCCGGCCAGCGTCACCCGCAGTAAAATCGTATGCAGCAGTTCATTCATATCGGCTTCACCATCGCAACAGCGTAAACAAGTTCGAGATAGAGTATCGTGCAGGACGCGCCGAGCATGCCGAGCAGCAGCGCAAAGCCGCTCCCGATGCCGGAGAGCAGGCGTCTGAGGCTGTCCGAGCAGAGGGGCGAGAGCAGCGCCGCGCCCAGCTTAAAGCACAGGCAGCACGCCCCGGCGCGGACGAAGGGCGCAAGGCAGATGGCCGTGACGCAGACCATGCCGAACACGCCGACCGAGCCACGCAGGAGCGAAGCGCCCGAAAGCACGGTTTCCGCAGCGTCGCTCATCACGCCGCCGACCACAGGAACCGCCCCCGAAACCGCGAATTTCGCCGTTTTGAGCGCCAGTCTGTCCACATTGCCCGAAACGCCGCCTGCCACTGCGAGATAGGCGGTGAAGAGCGTGAGCATGAGCTTGAGTGCCCCGGCGGTCAGACTCCCGACGCCGTCCGCAAGGCCGCGCAGCATCCCGTTTCCGGCGGCGGCGTCCACCACCGTTACCGCGAGATACACGCACACCGCCGGGACGAGCAGGCTTTCGGTCAGCCGCAGCACGAGGTCAAAGACGAGCATGGTCGCGGCCTGAAGCGCGGTCGCGGTGACGGCGTTTCCGCCCATCGAGAGCGCCGCCGCGAGCACCGGCTGAAGCGCGGCCGAGAACACGCCGATGCCGTCGAGCGCCGAGCGGCAGAGCGACAGCACGCCCGAGAAATCCTGAAGCAGCACCGCCGACACGCCGAGCACCCCGGCAAGGTCCACCGCCTCGTCCGCCGCGCCTCCGGCGGCGTGGGAAAAGCCGCGCAGGAGGGCGGTCAGGATAATGATGCCGGCTGCCGCCGTCATGCTGCCGAGGGCGCTTTTCCAGGCGCGTTTCGCGTCGGGCGCGGCGTTTCGAAAGAGACTCGAAAACGAGGCCGTGACGTCCCCGCTGTCCGTGCCGGCGAGGTAATCCTGCGCGTCCCCCGAAACCGCGCTCCGCAGCGTCCGCTCGTCCTGCACGGTCTGCGCTGCGGCGTCAAAGGCACCTGCCTGTACCGCAAAAGCCGCACAAAGCAGCAGGCAGAGCGCGAAAACACGTGTAAATCTGCGCATCACGCCGTCCAGTCCGCGAGAAATGTAAGCACCTGCTCCAGAAGCGGCAGCGCCGCCGTGAGCGCCATCACCGCGCCCGCAAGCTCGACCTTGGCGGCAAGCGCGGACTGCCCGGCGTCCCGGCAGAGCGCCGCCAGAATGCGCACGAGCGCCGCTATCCCGACGACACGCAGCACCGGAAGGTAAAGACCGCTCTCCAGATTTCCCCGCTCGAGCAGCGCGGAGAACCGCCGCACCGTGTCCTGCGCCGCCGTGCCGACCTGCCAGAGCAGCACGGCTCCCGCCGCCAGCACGAGCAGAAACGCGATGACCGGCGCGTCCTTCTTTAGAACGAGCGACAGCACGAGCGTGAGCACGGTCACGCCGGCAAGCATCCCTGCCCCGCTCAAAAGCCGAACACACTTTTCATCATGTCGAACAGGCGGCTGATCTGCTCGACGATCAGCATGAGCACCACGATAAGCCCCGCAAGCGTGGTCATGAGCGCCTGCTCGTCGCGCCCCGACCGCGTGAGCAGCTGAGTCAGCACCGCGACCAGAATGCCGACCGCCGCGATGCGGAAAATCAAATCAACGTCCATGTTTTCCTCCGTCCTACACGAGCACCAGAATGACGAGCAGACCGGCCGCGATGCCGCAGGTGCGGCACAGGCTCCCCCGGTCGTGCAGCTCGGCGGCGGCAAGCTCCCGCGCGGCCTGAAGGCGGTGCAGGACCGCGTCCAGTCCTGCCTTCTGCTCGGCGGCGTCGTAGCGGCCGAGAAAGTCCGCCGCTTCGCACAGGATGTCACACTCCTCGCGGCCCAGCCCGGCGTCGAGCCGCGCCGCCCGCATTCCCGCGCACCACAGGTAGCCGAGGGACAGGCCGCTCCGCTCGCGCAGACGGCGGCTGAGGCCGGAGAAAATCCGGCGCACGACCTGGTTTTCGTTCTTCGCGAGCAGGTCGATGATTTCCGGCATGGGCGTGCGGCGCGAGGCGATTTCGCTCTCCATCAGCCGCAGCGCGAGCAGCATGGCGTCCGCCGCCGCGACCCGCCGCCGCATTTCCCGTCTGGCGTTCAGGCCGAGCGCCGCGCACGAGCCGAAAACCATGATGGAACCGATAAGTTTCAGCATTGCAATCCCTCCGTTTTCTCCATCCGGTAAAACCGTTTTCCGTCTTTGCAGGAAATCACCATCACCCGCTCGAACACGCCGAGCGACAGCAGCCGCCGGTAAAAGGGTCTGCGGCTGAGGTCGGATACGTTCCGCGCGTGTGCGGTCGCGAGCACCGCCGTGCCGCAGTGGGCGCAGAGCGCGACCGCGTCGATGTCCTCGGGTGAGGTGATCTCGTCCATCGCAAGCAGCTCCGGCGACATGGTTTTGAGCAGCATGAGCGCCGCCTGCTTTTTTGTGCAGCCTTCAAGAATGTCGGTGTGCCGCCCGACGCGGAACTGCGGCACGCCCTCGAAAAGTCCCGCGATCTCGCCCCGCTCGTCCGCGACCGCGACAGTGTGCCCCGCGTCCGACACAAGCCGCACCCACTCGCGCACGAGGGTGGTCTTGCCGCAGCCGGGCGGCGCAAGCACGAGCAGCGACAGGAGCGGATTTTCCGCTGCAAAGGGCAAAAGAATGCGGTCGATTGTTTCAATCTGCCGTGCCACGCGCAGATTCAGCGACGAGATACGCCGCACACCCGTGACCGCGCCGTTTTCTGTCACCGCCGTGCCGCAGAGACCAAGCCGGTGGCCTCCCGCAAGCGGCAGGAAGCCGTTTTTCATGCTCTCCGCGCAGCTGTGGAGCGAGTAGCGCGAGGCGCGGCTCACGGTTTCGCGCAGCTCGTCCGCCGTCACCGGAGGAAGCGCGAGCGTCTGCTCCCGGCCGCCCGTCCGCACACCCGGCGCTTCGCCGCACCGCAGCCGCAGCTCCTCGATTTTGTCCTGCATCGCGATTTCTCTCAGCATCGCGGCACGCGTTTCCGGCAGGCAGGCGATCGCTTCCCGCCACGCCGCGTCCTGTCTGTTCTCCATTTCACATCACCTGCTCCATTCTATGAGCGGCTCGTCCGGAAAAACACCGCGTCCCGGCGACGGATTTCGACCGTTTTCCCGTGAGGTGCGGCATATAATAGGGTCACATAATTGAAATTAAAAAGGAGCGTGCACATAATGACATCCACGACCGACGACGTCATTCTGCTTGACGATACCCTGACCGAAACCTTTCTCACCGACCTGCAAAGCCGCGGCCGCACCGAGGAGACCCTCAAATGCTACCGCAACAGCATCGGCAAGCTGCGCGGCTTTCTGCCCGGGCATCGGCTGAGCCACGATGCGATGCTGCAATGGCCGGACGCGCTGCGCGAGCAGGGCTACTGCCCGAGCACGGTCAACAGCGCGGTTTCGGCAGCGAACAGCCTGCTGGCGTTCTGCGGAAAGCGCGGCTGGCAGGTCATGCCCTCGCCCCTGCCCGAAACCGAGCAGCCCGAGCTTTCGCGCCGCGAATATCTGCGGCTGCTCCAGACCGCGCGCATCCTCGAAAAGGAACGCGCCTACCTGCTCGTGAAGCTGCTCGGCACGACCGGGCTGCCGGTGCATCTGCTGCCCGAGGTGACGGTCGAGGCGGTCGGGAGCGGCCGGCTGCCCGCCTGCGATATGGCGCTCTGCGGCAGTCTGAAAGAGGAGCTTCTCGCCTTCGCCGCCCGCGAGGGTATCTCCGCAGGGCCGGTTTTCGTCACGCGGCGCGGCACGCCGGTCGGCCGCACGACCGTTACCGCCCTCATTCAGGCGCTGTCGCATGACGCCCGGGTCGAGCCGGGCAAGTGCACGCCGCGCTGCCTGCGCAAGCTCTACCTCCGAACGCAGGAGCAGATACAGACCCTTGTGTCCACCCTCGCCCAGGAGGAATACGAAAAGCTCCTGCGTTCTGAGCAGGAGAAAGCTGGATGGAACGCATGAGAAAAGAGCGCAGACAAAATGTCTGCGCTCTCAGTCCGTCGAAAAAATTCAATTTTACACAAAACAGCAGCCGCGCGGCAGCGCGCATGAAAAAGCGTTTGCTGCGCAAACGCATCAAAACCGGGGGCGTGTACCTCGGTTTTGATACTTTAAGAGGGAGAAAGTTTCCGCATGGGAACTTTCGGACGACTCGTGTTCTGCGTAGTCAGAACACACCTGCCGGCGGAACTGTAGTTCCGCGGCATGTTCAGCAGAGCTTTGCGCCTGCCGGGATATTGTCGTCCAGCATCAGCAGGTTCAGCTTCTCGTCCTTCTCTGCGGACAGGAGCATGCCGTTCGACTCCTGTCCCATCATCTTGCGCGGCGGCAGGTTGGTGACGGCAACGACCGTCTTGCCGACCAGTTCCTCCGGCTTGTAATACTTCGCGATGCCGGAGAGGATCTGACGCGGGGTGCCCGAGCCGTCGTCCAGCTGGAACTTCAGCAGCTTGTTGCTCTTCTTGACGTTCTCGCACGCGAGGACCTTGCATACGGTCATATCGACCTTGCAGAAATCGTCAAACGGGATGTCCGGCAGGAACTCGACAGCCGGCTTTGCAGCCTCTGCCTGCTTTGCCTTGTTCTCCTCCTCGATTTCCGCGAGCTTCTTCGGAATGTCGATGCGCTCGAACAGGATGGACGCCTCGCCTACCGGCTGACCGGCCTGCATGCCGTCGAAGGACGCAAGGCTCTCGACGCCCTTGTTCTCGATGCCGAGCTGCGCGAAGATCTTGTCGGCGGTATCCGGCAGATACGGCTTCAGCTCGACCGCCGCAAAGCGGATCGCCTCAAGCAGGTTGTACATGACCGTGCCCAGACGCTCCTTCTTGCTCTCGTCCTTTGCCAGCGCCCACGGCATGGTTTCGTCGATATACTTGTTCGAGCGGCGCAGCAGCGCGAATACCTCGTCGATGGCGTCCGCTACGTGCAGGGTCGCCATCTTCTTCTCAACCGCCGCCGGCAGGCCGAGGGCGACTGCCTTCAGCTCGTCGTCGAGTGCTTCCGGTGCGGTCGGCGCCGGAACGATGCCGCCGAAATACTTCTTGGTCATCGCGATGGTGCGGTTGACGAGGTTGCCGAGGACGTTTGCGAGGTCGGAGTTGATGCGCTCGCAGATCAGCTCGTAGGACAGCACGCCGTCGTTTGCAAACGGCATCTCATGCAGCACGTAGTAGCGGACTGCGTCCACGCCGAACAGACGAACGAGGTCGTCCGCATAAATCACATTGCCGAGCGACTTGGACATCTTGCCGTCGCCGACGAGCAGCCACGGATGGCCGAATACCTGCTTCGGGAGCGGCTCGCCGAGCGCCATCAGGAAGATCGGCCAATAGATGGTGTGGAAGCGGATGATGTCCTTACCGATAAGGTGAACGTCCGCCGGCCAGAACTTCTTGTAGTGCTCGTCATGGTTGCCGTCCGGGTCATAGCCGCAGAAAGTGATATAGTTGGTCAGTGCATCGAGCCAGACGTAGACAACGTGACCCGGGTCGAAATCGACCGGAATGCCCCAGCTGAACGAGGTGCGGGATACGCAGAGGTCCTGAAGACCCGGTTTGAGGAAGTTGTTGACCATCTCGTTCTTGCGGCTCTCCGGCTGAATGAACTCCGGATGCTCCTCGATGTGCTTCATCAGGCGGTCAGCGTACTTGCTCATCTTAAAGAAGTATGCTTCCTCCTCGGCGTCCACGCACGGGCGGCCGCAGTCCGGGCAGCAGCCGTTCTTGAGCTGGCTCTCGGTCCAGAAGGACTCGCACGGCTTGCAGTATTTGCCCTTGTAGGCGCCCTTATAGATGTCGCCCTGGTCGTGCAGCTTCTTGAAGATCTTCTGCACCTTTTTCTCGTGCATCGGGTCGGTGGTGCGGATGAACTTGTCGTAGGTGGTGTTCATCAGGTCCCAGATTGCCTTGACTTCGCCCGCGACCTTGTCAACGTGCTGCTGCGGCGTGATGCCGGCAGCCTCTGCCTTCTCCTGGATTTTCTGGCCGTGCTCATCGGTGCCGGTCTGGAAGTAGACATCGTAGCCGGTCATGCGCTTGTAGCGCGCGATCGCGTCGGCCAGCACGATTTCGTAGGTGTTGCCGATGTGCGGCTTTGCCGAGGTGTAGGCAATGGCCGTAGAGATATAATAGGGTTTCTTGTCCATGTTTTCTCTCCTTTTATTCTGTAATGGAGCCGAAAAAAGCTCCCGTCCCGGACGGCAGAACGCCTGTCAAGGACGGGAGCGAAGCGCCTCCGTGTTACCACCTTGTTTTGCGCCGCCCTCGCAGACGTGCGCCTCTGTGGGTACGATAGCGTACCCGTCTGTCCCGGTAACGGCGGACCAGACCGCCGCAGCCTTGCCGGAAATCGCCGGTTCGGTGCGGTGCTCCAAGGCCATTTTCCGCAGCGCTCTCCGCGTTCCGCTCTCACCGTCCGGAACTCGCTATACCGTGCCCTGCTGCGTACTTTCCTTTTCATCGCATTTCATCGTATTAACATTACTATCTTACAACAAATGCGGTGCTCTGTCAATATTCTGTGCGCGTTTTACCGTCCCGGCACGCCACCGAGTGCCTGCGCGATGTCCCGGCTCGCGCAGAGAAGCGGCCCGCGCAGCTGAATGATGCGCTCGTCCGGCATACGGGTCGCCGGGGCGGAAAGTGAAATCGCGTAAAAGGCGTGGCCGCGGTAGTCAGGTATCGCGGCGGCGATGCAGCGCACGCCCATCTCGTTTTCCTCGTTATCGAGCGCGTAGCCGAGCTGACGCGCCTTGTCGATTTCGCGGAAGAAAGCCTCCTCGTCCGTGACCGTGTTCTCGGTCCACGAATAGACGTCGCTCCCCTCCCAGACCTCGCGCGCCTCGGAGAGCGGCCACGTCGAAAGAATGGCCTTGCCCACGCCCGTGCAGTACATCGGAAGCCGCATTCCGATGCGCGAAAACATACGGATGGCGCTGTTTCCGCTGTCTATCTTGTGGATATAGACCACATCGTTTTCGTCGCGCATGACGAGATGGACGGTTTCATCTGTCTCACGGCCGAGCCGCTCCATGACGGCTCTTGCGCGGTCCACTACGTCCAGATTGTCCACGATATAGCTCGACATCTCGCACAGGCGCATTCCGGCGCGGTACATACTCGTTTCCGCGTCGCGCTGCACGTAGCCGCGCGTGCACATGCTCGCGAGCAGGCGGTGCACGGTGGATTTGTGCAGTCCGGTTTCGGCGGACAGTGCGCCGATGGACATTCCGCCGCGGCTGCGGCACAGAATTTCCAGCAGGTCAAAGGCTCGGTCGAGCGACTGAACCGACGAATGCTCTGTCATTTCACAGACTCCCTTCGTTTCGTATTATAAAACTATCTTTCATGATACAGGGTTCATGTGAAAAATGCAAGGGGTTTTCGGCGAGTTTTTTTGAAGATATGAGCAGACCGCCGCCCGGAAGGCTTCCCTCCGAGCGGCGGCAATGTTCACTGTATTGTTCCGATTTTACGCCATATCGCGCAGCAGACCGTGCTTTTCGTAGGTCGTGACGCGCTCGATGCGGTTGTCGTCATCTACAAAAACCACCTGCGGCTTGTGCGTTTTCGCCTCCTCGGCGGAAAGCTCCGCGTAGCACATGATGATGACCTTGTCGCCCGTGCTGACGCAGCGCGCCGCCGCGCCGTTCAGGCAGATCATGCCCGAGCCGCGCTCGCCCGAAATCGTGTAGGTTTCGAAGCGGCTGCCGTTGTTGACATCAACAATCTGCACTTTTTCGTATTCCAGAATGCCGGCGGCGTCCAGCAGGTCCTGATCGACCGTGATGGAGCCGACATAATCCAACTCCGCCTGCACGACGGTCGCGCGGTGGATTTTTCCCTTGAGCATATGAAGCATCATTTCGCGCAGTCCTCCGTCAGAAAGTTGTCGATGAGGCGGGTCTTGCCGATATAGACCGCCATAGCCACGAGAACCGGACGGTCGATGGTGTGGACCGGCTCCATCGTCACCGCGTCCACCGCGGAAACGTAGTCGATTTTCGCGAGCGGCTCGGCCTCGATGCACTTTGTCATTTCGGAAACGACAGCGTCCGCATCGGTTTCGCCGCCCTTTACGAGCTTTTCGCCGAGGAATACCGCCTTCGACAGCACGAGCGCCGCCTTACGCTCCTCCGCGCTCAGGTAGGTGTTGCGCGAGGACTTCGCAAGGCCGTCCGCCTCGCGGATGATCGGGCAGCCGACGATTTCGATGCCGTAGGACATATCGCGCACCATGCGGCGGATGATAGCGAGCTGCTGCGCGTCCTTCTGGCCGAAAAACGCCTTGTCCGGGGTGACGATGTTGAACAGCTTGGACACGACCGTGCACACGCCGCGGAAGTGAATCGGTCGGGTCTTACCGCACAGCTGCCCCGGCATATCGGACAGGATCTCTACGAAAGTCGCGGCGTCCGGCGCGTACATCTCCTCGACCGAGGGATGGAACACCATGCTGCATCCGTGCTCTTCGAGCAGCGCGCAGTCGCGGTCAAAGTCGCGCGGATAGGACTCGAGGTCCTCGTTCGGGCCGAACTGGGTCGGGTTGACGAAATCCGAGGCAACCACGCGGTCGCACATCGAAACCGCCTTGTCTACCAGGCTCGCGTGACCCTCATGCAGGTAGCCCATCGTCGGCACCAGACCGACCGAAAGTCCTGCGGCTTTCCATTCCTTTACCTGTGCGCGAACCTGCGCAATCGTTTCTGCAATAATCATTTATCTGTAAACCTCCACAGTAACCTTAATACTCCGCATCGAGCGTCGCGAGATATTCGTCCGAGCAGTCGCTCTTGACAAAGGTGTGCTCGGTCTGCGGGAACGCGCCCGATTTTACCTCGCTGTCGTAATCGCGGAACGCCTTTTTCATCGTTTCGCCCACCTCGGCGAAATGCTTGGCGAATTTGGGCGTGAAGCCGGAAATGCCGAGCATATCCTGCCAGACGAGCACCTGTGCGTCGCATTCGGGGGACGCGCCGATGCCGATGGTGATGATGTCGAGCTTTTTCGTGATGAGGGCGGAGAGCTTGGGCGGCACGCACTCAAGCGTTACCGCGAACGCGCCGGCCTCCTGCACGGCGAGAGCGTCCTCAAGCACACGGCGGGCATTTTCCTCGCCCTTGCCCTGCACGGTGAAGCCGCCGAAAGCGTTGACCGACTGGGGCGTCATGCCGATGTGCGCCACGACCGGAATGCCGGCGTCCGTGATGGCGCGGATCTGCGGGCAGACCTCCTTGCCGCCTTCGAGCTTGACCGCACTCGCGCCCGTTTCCTTCATGATGCGGCCCGCGTTCTGCATCGCCTGCTCGACCGAGATCTGATAGCTCATGAACGGCATATCGACCACGACAAAGGTCTCCTTGCATCCGCGTACCACGCTGCGCCCGTAGACGATCATCTCATCGACCGTCACCGGCAGCGTGTCCTTGTAGCCCTGCATGGTCATGCCGAGGCTGTCGCCGACCAGAATCATGTTGATGCCCGCCGCGTCGATGATTTTCGCGGTCGAGTAGTCATAACAGGTCAGCTGCGAGATCTTCTCGCCGTTTTTCTTCATTGCGGCGAGGGTTGCTACTGTGTTTTTCATTTATGTCCTTCCTCCGTCAGCTCCCGCAATGCGCCGTAATCCTCGTCCGGATGGCGTCTGACCGCAAGCTCGATCAGATTTCGGGTAGCTGCTGTGTAAAGCGCCCGTTCCCTTCCCTCGGGAATGCAGGCAAGATGTTTTTTCACCGTTTCGCAGTCGTTCCGCTCGACCGGACCGGTCAGCGCCTCACAGGGGCCGACTTCGAGCAGACGCGCGGTATTGCTGCGGATGAGCGGCGTCAACGCCCGAAGCGCACTCTGCTCATCAAAGCCGCAGCGCGTCAGCTGGTCGATGCTCTGCTGCACGAGCGCACAGACGAGATTGCTCGCCGTGGCGCAGGCCGCGTGGTAGAGCGGCTTTCCCTCGGCGCTTATCGTCTGCACCGTGCAGCCGCAGCGCTCCAGAAGCGGTTTCCATGCGGATACGGCCTGTTGTTCGCCTTCAAGGCAGAAAAAAGCATCCGCAAGTTCCCGATACGAGTCGTATCTGCTGCTGACGGGAAAAAGCGGATGTATGGAAAGACCGAGCGCACCGGTTTCTGCGAGGCCGGGAAAGGCTTCCCGGGCAGAAAGTGCGCCGCTGCAATGACATATTTGCTTGCCTGAAAGGGAAAAAGACCGCAGTTCGAGATAAACCGAGGTAATCGTTCTGTCGGGAACAGTCAGAAAGATCGCATCACTGTCCTGCACGAGTTCGCAGAGATCACTGTATGCGTGTGTTCCGGTAAAATTCGCCGCCTCTTCCGCCGATTCTCGCTGCCTGCTGTAATAGCCGGTCAGCGGAATGCCGTTCTCCGCAAAGAGTCTGCCAAGGGAGAAGCCGACTTTTCCTGCTCCGATAAAACCAGTTTTCATTCGATCACCCAGCCTTTCAATTTAGTGGGTGATGCGTCTTATGCTGCCCGCAGAAACGGGACTTTCAGGGTTAAAATGTGCCGGTACAGTTTCCATAAGGGAATACCATCCGCCTGTCGGGCAAGAAACCCAACGTCTGCATTATACCGCGCGGACAGATAAATTGCAAGGAAAATGTACCGGCTTAGGGTCGATTTAGAAAAATTGTGCGCGGAAAGCGTCTGCGTCGTCGGATTTCGCGGCGGCGGTATTCATATCGACCTCGCCGCTGCGCACCAGCTCCGCAAGCGCATCGTCCATGAGCTGCATTCCCTGATTTCGGCCGGTCTGCATGGTACTCGAAAGCTGATACGCCTTGTTCTGGCGGATGAGGCTGCGGACCGCTGAGGTGCCGGTCATGATTTCAAACGCGGCGATACGCCCGCCCGCGTTGCGCGGCAGAAGCGTCTGTGACACGACGCACTCGAGAACGTCCGCAAGCTGCACGCGGACCTGACCCTGCTGTTCAGCCGGAAAGACGTCGATCATACGGTCCACCGTGCTTGCAGCACCCTTGGTATGCAGCGTGCCGAACACGAGATGTCCGGTCTCCGCCGCCGTGATAGCGGTCGAAATTGTTTCCAGATCACGCATTTCGCCTACGAGAATGACGTCCGGATCCTGTCGAAGTGCGGCACGCAGGCCGGAGGCAAAGCTCTCGGTATCCACGCCGATTTCGCGCTGATTGATGACCGAACGCACGCGCGGATGCACGTACTCGATCGGATTTTCGAGGGTAATGATGTGACGGCGCTCGGTGCGGTTGATATGGTCGATGAGGGCGGCGAGCGTCGAGCTTTTGCCCGAGCCGGTCGGGCCGGTGACAATCACGAGACCGTGCGGCTTTTCCGCCTGCTGAATGATGACGGACGGCAGTCCGAGCTGCTCGGCGGTCGGGATGTTCACCGGAAGCAGGCGGAGCGCCATCGCGGTATGGCGGCTCTGGTGGTAAATATTGCAGCGCAGGCGCACACTGCCCCCAATCGTTGCGGCAAAGTCGGTTTCGCCCGTACGGCGCAGCTCGTCCAGTTCGCGCTCTCCGGCAAGGGCGAGGGTCGCCTCCTCCAGCTCCACCTGCGTCAGCACGCCGCTGTCTAAGTCCGTCAGTGCGCCGTCGATGCGCAGCACAGCCGGCAGGCCGACGGTCAGATGTATATCCGATGCGCCGCGCGAGGCAGCGTCTAAAATCAGTTTTTCGATGTCCATGGCGATTTCCTTTCAGAGTATATCTTTTTATGCTTATTTTAGCGTGAAATTCGCGCTGATGCAATGGCAAATCGATGATAATTTCGAATTTCTACCCGAAAACGACAAAAAACCGATCCTTTCGAATCGGTTTCAATGTGCGCGATGAGTTATCTTCCCGGGCCGTCGCCAGCCAAGTATTGTCACCGTAAACGAGCTTAACTACTGTGTTCGGAATGGGAACAGGTGTACCCTCGTCACAATAATCACGCACTCACTTTCTTGTGAACAAGAAAGTGAGCAAAGAAAACTTTACTGAGCGCTCCCGCGCTATACCTTCTTGTTTTACAAGGAAGATGTTTGGATTTAATCTTTACACCTTCAAAACCGAACAATCACTACTCGCATTCGCTATCTTCTCGAGGTTACCTAATTTTTTAGGTCAAGCCCTCGGCCTATTAGTATCAGTCCGCTCCATACATTACTGCACTTCCACTCCTGACCTATCAACCTTGTAGTCTACAAGGGGCCTTACTCCCGAAGGATGGGAACACTTATCTCGAGGGGAGTTTCACGCTTAGATGCCTTCAGCGTTTATCTCGTCCGTACTTAGCTACCCAGCTATGCCCTTGGCAGAACAACTGGTGCACCAGCGGTACGTCCATCCCGGTCCTCTCGTACTAAGGACAGCTCCTCTCAATATTCCTGCGCCCGCAACAGATAGGGACCGAACTGTCTCACGACGTTCTGAACCCAGCTCGCGTACCGCTTTAATTGGCGAACAGCCAAACCCTTGGGACCGAATACAGCCCCAGGATGCGATGAGCCGACATCGAGGTGCCAAACCTCCCCGTCGATGTGGACTCTTGGGGGAGATCAGCCTGTTATCCCCAGGGTAGCTTTTATCCGTT
>OODU01000301.1_pt1 | contig 58261 bp, 55 predicted proteins | sample 1671171 | NCBI WGS metagenome assembly OODU01 (sample SAMN06348129, study PRJEB24527) | human gut metagenome | biome: human gut; feature: ankylosing spondylitis patient; material: feces | host: Homo sapiens | place: China | collected 2015-10
TTTCATGTGTTTCACTGTTCAGTTATCAAGGTTCCTGTCGTTCTTTTTATCAGCGACAGCTTTTATATTATATCAAAACTGTTTTTGTTTGTCAAGAACTTTTTTAACTTTTTTCAAAGTTTTTTGTTTTGACTATTCGTCGTTGTTGTCGTTTCCGCGACAGCTATGTTAGAATAGCACACCTTTTTTTAATTGTCAACACTTTTTCTAACTTTTTTTAATATTTTTTCATTCATGGAAAAATCTACAATTGATACATCTATTGAGTTCTGTTTTCTCCTGGTGTACAGCGTCCAAGAACAAACTTACGAAATACAGTAGATGCAATACTTTGAGGATACTCTGAATCGTATACTAATGATACACTTCTGTCCGGCATTTCATCTAATATTTCTATCTGAAATACATTTCCGCTCATCATTGCCTCTTTTACAAACTCCGGTGGCAAAAAGCCGATTCCAAGATTATGTTCAATTGCCGGAAGCAGTAAATCTGTTGTTGCAAATTCCACTGCGGGTTCAAACGGTAGTCCGCGCTTTGCGAAATAAGAATCCAGAAAAATACGGGTAATCGTATCAGAGGTCAGACTCACCCAGGGATAATGACACAATTCACCTAATGTCATCATACGCCCCTTTAGATTTCGATATTTTCTACCCGCAATTAAAATATCTGTATAAGAATGAACGGTATGTTTTATAAGAGGGTCTTCTATCGCAAATGGAATAGAGGAAATCATTGCCATATCAACCTGACCTTTTTTCAATACTTCTATTGATTTTTGGGAACTATTATTTAAAATCTTAAATCTTACCTTTGGATGAATTTTCCGAAATGCCTCAATTGCCTGAAACAGACAACAATGAAGTGCTGTTTCAGTTGCACTGATTGTAATAGACCCTTCATCTACTGACATTAAATTTGTAATTTTTTGTTCTCCACGGAAAAACTGTGCACATCCTGCTGAGACATATTCATAGAAAGTTTTCCCCTCCGGTGTTAATTCCATTCCACTTTTGCTTCTAATAAAAAGACGGCATCCTAACTCCGCCTCCAATTTATGAATCGTTCTTGTCACAGCAGGCTGACTCGTCTGAAGCGCTGATGCAGCCTTTGTCAGATTTCCATATTTTGCAACATAATAAAAAATTCTATAATATTCAAAATTTGAGTTCATTTTTTTATCCCGCTCTCTTACCTCTGTCCGCTTCACTTTCTGCTTTGTTTTTTCTTCGTGCATCATTTTATGATGTGAGTGTCAAAAGTAAATTTTGCCACTCACTGATGTAACCGGATTGCTCCATTGCTACGCAATTCCTGCAATCCTCGAACACCTCAAACTCCCATAAAATGGCGGTATTCACACCATTTTATTACGTTTTCGTTGTTCGGCGTGTCAATTAAGTATGAATTGCTTTTTGTGCAAGCGCAAGCGCAATTTATACTTTTGACACTTACATCATTTTATCACAAAAACAAAACTTTTTGAAACTATTTTCTCTTCTAATCCATCTAATAAGTGTAAGATAAAGAAAAACATATCTAACCGAAAGGAGGTTTAAAAAGTTGACTGATTTAATTAAAAAAGCAATTTACGGCGATACCGATGCTTTTCTTGAATTGATGGACGTCAATTCACTGGCAATGTATAAAGTTGCAAAAGGAATCCTTGGAAATGATGACGATGTTGCAGACGCTGTCCAAAATACTATCCTGACTTGTTTTGAAAAGCTTAATACGCTAAAAAAGCCCCGCTATTTCAAAACCTGGATGATTCGGATTTTAATTAATGAATGTAATAAGATTTTAAGTCATTATAAGAAATTCAACTGGGATGAAGAAATTCCTCTCATCGGACAAATGGATATGTCTATTGCCGAATTTGAATTTAAAGAAATGCTCGGACGTATTGATGCGCCTTACCGCATTATTTTACTGCTTTACTATGTAGAGGGCTTTCGTATCTCCGAAATTGCCGAAATTCTGGATTTAAATAAAAATACCGTAAAAACCAGACTTTCACGTGGACGACAACAGGCAAAAAAAGAATATCTTCCACCAGCTTCAAAAAATGATACTCTTCCACAAACAATTTCTATTCAAACAAGAAAGGGGTAAATAATATGATTGATAACAAGAAACTTAAAACAACGTTAACTACAAATTTTCAACTTCCAAAACAAGTCAATCAGGCAAAGGAAGAAGCGTTTGCAAAAATAAAGGCATCTAAAGTCTCAGAAGCAGCAAAAACAGAAGTTTCTTCTACTATTTCTTCTACTTCTGAAACAGCTTTTGCTCCCAAGCCAGTTTTTACTTCTGAAACGGATTTTATCTCCAAACCCGATTTCACTCACACTCCTTCAAAATCCGGTTATAAGCAAAAATTTTACAAGGGTTTTGCTGCTATAGCTGCTTCTGCTGCCATTTTCTCTATTATATGCACTGCAAATCCAGCTCTGGCGGATAATATTCCGGTGGTAGGAAGCGTGTTCCAGACACTTGGAAAATCACTTGGATTCTACGGCGACTTTAAACATTATGCCAAACCGCTCGCCAACAACAGTTCAAAAGATTCTTCTGCTGATTCCGATGCATCTGCTTCTTCCGGTGAAACTAACACCGCATCCGATTCTCTTTACAGCCAGACGCAAAATGGGACAACCCTGACTTTATCCGAAGTATACTGCAATGACAGCGCACTTTATTTATCTATGACCATTCAGACTGAAAATGAATTTCCAGACTGTTTTTTAAATCAGGATCAAAAACCGATTATTTTATTCGGTATGGATTCTACTTTAAATTATAGCTTCAAAAATACTTCTGAAGATAATACACTTTTAAATGCTTATCTGGATGGAAAGCAGATTGATTCCCATACTTATTTCGGCGTTCTGCGCCTGAATAAAGAAGATATTTTGACTAGTGAAAACGAATCCATTCCAGACAACTTTAATATCCAGCTTAATGTAAAAAACATCTGCGGTTATAAACCGGACGATTCCGCTCCTGAAATGCCACAGGACTTAAAAGATGCCTATCAGCAGGCCATGGCTGAAAATGGTTTAGATGAAGATAATTATAAAAATTTTACGGAAGAACAGCAAGAAATCGAACACCGGCTTTTTACAGAAATGTGGAACCGGTACTATGAACGTTATCCGGATGCCACAGAAGGTCTGAATCATTATAACACCTGGACTTTAGAAGGAGACTGGAACTTCTCAGTTGATGTTGAGAAAAATACCTCTGACTCGATTACAAAGGAAACAAAGGCAGTTGATTCCGATGGAAATGGAATCCTTTCCGTTACCAAAACACCTTTCGAAATTTCTCTTGATGTAACAGACCCTGAATTTAAATATTTTGCTGTTGTGCTTGATGCAGATGGAAATTTACTGTCAGCCAATGGCACTTCCGGCTCTGCATATACGGTTGCTGTTCAGGACAGCGATGTCTCTTCTATCTCCGTTTATTTATGCGATTATGATGAATATATGGATGAACTAAAGGGATATTATTTCTCAGAGGATTATCAGGAAAAAGCCAAAACAAAGACGTTTAAACAGCTTCTCGATGAACATGCTGTTGCAAGTGATACTATTAACTTTAAAAGATAATTACTGCTTTATCTAACCTTAACAAATCTAAGATAAAACCCAGGTACTTTCAATCTCCAGTGTTGAAAGTACCTGGGTTTTTACTCTATGCTTACGGTATTAGGCTGGGTATGAAAACTTACTACCTCACTTCCCAACGACTCCATTTCTTTTGCATTTTCAGGTGTTGTATATTTTCCCGTTTCATCATACATCAGCCAGTCCGGTGCATCAAAAAATGCAAGTTTTGGGGAAACTTCTTCGTAAAAATCTTTTAGAAGCCCGCCATTTCCATGATGTCCCATCTGAATATAATCTGCTTTTAACTTTTCTCCCCATGTATCAAGCAGATAATCACTCATCGCTTTTCCAACATCTGCACAAAACAACATACTGGATTTTTCTCCCTGCACCTTAAACATCATAGAACCATCATTTAAATAATCCTGTGATAATTCCTTTACATGTTCATCATAGGCATTATAAATATCAACTTTAAGCCCGCAGATATTCAGTTCATCTCCCGGATAAACGTATTTTAAATTTTTTACATTCAAATCCAAAAAATCATTATAAGTATCCACACTATCCCAATGTGCACGTTCCTGACACAATTTCGGTGACGGCATATCTACCGTATAAACTTCCTTGATTTCAATTCCCTGCAAATCTGAATAAATTGCATTAAACGCTCCAATATGATCTTGATGTGGATGGGTCAAAATCCATGCATCTACTTTTCCGCCCATCTCTTTAATCGTCTGACGCACAAAATCTGCATCTTCTGTCCAGCCACCATCTACAACAATTAATTGCCCCTTTCCACCATACAATGTATAAAACATAGAATTTACATCTCTTGGACCATATTGTGTAATCAGCCATGTCCTTTCCGTATCCTCAATTATTTTTTCATACTGGATAAATTTAACTGTTATGATTCCGAATAACAAAACGATAATGACCAGTGCTACACCAATCATTTTGTTTCTTTTTTTTGATTTTTTTCTCATCTTTCCCTCATCTAATTTTTTATATCAATTCTCCATCAAATGCTTCACTAATTTCTTCCTTTAATTCAAGAATGATTTTCTGATGATTTTTTCCCGGAATCAGCTGAATTAACTTGATTCCTTCCTCTTCTTTGTCAATAATATTTCCTTCATGGTGCGTTGGATTTAAGACCCATACACGATCCACAGAATTTAATTTGCGAAGCACAAAATTTTCATCCAGCCCTCTGCAGTATTTTGAATGAAGTTCATTTTTATATCCCCGAATTTGATTTTCACAAAATGACTTCGTATCCCTATTCTGCTTTTTTGTTTTATCCTGAAAGATACTCTGTATCTTACGATATTTTACCTCAAAAATAATCGTTGACCAGTAAACATCTTCTCTGTATAAGTCCATTCGGATATCGGGGCGATAATGTCTGCCTTTCGTAAATACCGGCTGATTTTCTTTTGTTGTATCCTCTAACTGCCTGCACAATGGTTCATCATAATGAAGCTTTATCCGAAATTCTCCCTTCACAAACCCTACAACCGTACCTGATAAAACTGCAGATTTCCTGCACCGTTTACCACACAATTGCTTTCCTTTAAACCATTTTGCTTCACTTCTTCTTCCGTTGCCAAAACACCTAGCCAGCTTGTCTTATTTTCTTTCATAATTCCTATCTTATCCTATCTTACTTTTTTCTTCTTCATTACTTGATTCGATTAAAATCCGACATTTTCAACAGTCTCTGTTTTCCATAAATTGTTTTATTTCCATTGCAGGCAAATGCAATCATGCATATAATTACAAACCACACCACATGTTCCGGACCAAATACTTCAACTCCAATTAAAATTGGCGCAATCAGGGTATTTGTTGCACTTCCAAAAACGGCTGCGTAACCAAGTCCTGCCACCAATAAAACAGGCAGACCCAAAGCAGAAGCCAGAATGACCCCAAGTGTCGCACCGATTGAGAAAAGCGGAGTGACTTCTCCCCCCTGAAATCCTGCTGCAAGTGTCACAATCGTGAATACTGCTTTTAATAAAAAATCAAACACATAGACCTTTTCTCCTGCAAAACTTGCAGAAATCAGATTCGTTCCAAGTCCACAGTAACGTCCTTTCCATAAAAGTAAAAACAAAATTGAAAGGATGATGCCTGTAAAGAAAATCCTCCGGTAAGGATTTTTTATAAATTTCGCCAGTTTTTCTTTTGCAAATGCCAGAAAGTACGAAAAGGCTCCGCCTGTAATTCCAAACACAATCGCAATCAAAATCAATTTGGCAATGGTCTGCGGATTCACAGAAAACGTATCCGAAAAAGAAACCGAAAATTTTTCCAGTCCCAATAAATGAGACGTAAAACTTGCAGTAAATGCTGCACTCATTGCCGGAAGCATCGCCTCATAAAATAATGCCCCGACAACTAATACTTCAAGTGCAAAAAATGTGGCTGCAAGCGGTGTCTGGAACAACCCGCCAAAACCCGCTGCCATACCCATAATCAAAAAGATTTTTCCATTTTTTTCCGTCTTCCCGGAAATCACTTCAAATTTCTTTCCGATTGTATGAGAGACCGCTGCACCTATCTGAACTGCAACACCCTCCCTTCCGGCACTTCCTCCAAATAAATGAGTAAGCCAGGTAGAAACCATAATAATTGGAGTCAATGCCTTCGGAATTTCTTCATTTTCCTCAAAACCGGTTTCGAAAATGAGCCCCATTCCCTTTTGCGATTTCGGGCTAATTTTTTGATATAATAATAAAATTGCCACACCGGCAAGCGCCAAAAATGGAACAAGAACGGTAACGTGTTCTCCTCGAAATGCCGTAATGCCTAAAAGTACCCTTCCAAATATCGCATCTACTGCTCCAACGATAATTCCAATCAGAACACCCATGATTGTATAGAGCAAAACCGGTATATATTCTCTTATGCTTAAATGCTTCATTTTTCTTTGTCTCTCTATCTATTTTTTTGCAGAACAGTTTGTCAGCTTACATTCGATTTGAACTTAATGAATAAAATGGGTTGCTACTCGTTTTTCTGTTTCCGGCAGACCAAATGTTTCTTTTCCAAGTGCAATACTCTTCATTAAAAATGTCATATTTCTTGCAAGTGTACGCATGGTCTGTTTTCCCTCTTCATCCATCTCAGCTTCACCCACTTTTCTTCCGTGAATACTGTTCCAATACTGACTGGAAGCAATCGGCATGTTGGAAATAGTAAAATATTTATTCAGCTCATCAAACGTCGCTGAACATCCACCACGTCTTGCGCAGACCACACTTGCACCCACCTTCATGGTTTTATCAAATGGTGTACTGTAAAACAGTCGGTCAAGACACGCAATCAAAGTTGCATTTGCGGAAGCATAATAAACCGGACTTGCTACCACAAGACCATCCGCTTCTTCAAACTTCGATGCCAGCTCATTTACGATATCAGCATTAATAGAACATTTCCCGTTCTTGTAGCAATAATTGCAGGCAATGCATCCACGAATGGCTTTGTTTCCAATCTGAATCGTTTCATATTCCACTCCATTTTCGGCAAATACCTTTTCCATTTCTTTTACTGCAACGGTTGTATTTCCGTCTTTGCGCGGACTTCCATTTAAAATCAATACTTTAAATTTTTCTTTCATAAGTCATTCCCCTTTCATTAAGTAAAGCGAACATTTGCAATCCGCTTCGCTACTTGCTCATGAACGCAGTCGCTTTGCGATCTGTCAGTGGGAGCTTTCACCTCACACTGACAGAAGCATCCCCCTCACCCGCCGCTTAGTGCTCTGCGCACTTGAAGCGGGGGAATGCTTATCTGCGTTCAATTTAAGGAAATGCCTGCAGGTTTTTTTGTCAAAAAATGCTTATTCTCTTTTCAAAAATTCTATGTTATACTGAGTTTGGACATAGATTGATTAGAAAAGGATGTTGGAAATGGGACAGTTTACACTCTGTAATGATTTTCCCGGAGATTACACTTTAATCTCCAACTATTTCCTCGATGTCTGTATGCCACAGGCAAACGGGGAATTCGTTAAGGTTTATCTTTATCTCTTACGAAATGCCACCGGCGTTTCCGCTTCACTTGAGCTGTCATCGATTGCCGACATTTTTAATTGTACGGAAAATGATGTGCTCAGGGCATTAAAATACTGGCATAAATCAGGAGTGCTTGATTTAAAATTGGACGAACAAGGCAATTTAAACAGTGTCCGTCTGCTTCCTGTGGGCGCAAATCTTCCGCAGGCTCCAACCAGTGCTGCAAATATAGTTTCTACAGCCTCAACTTCTACTGAAATTCCAACCGGTTCGGAAGCTGTTTCAAATGAACTTGCAAAGCCGTCTTCTTTATCGGCGGAAAAAATCAGGGCTTTAACCGAACGAGAAGATGTTATTCAGATACTTTTTGTTGCAGAACAGTATCTTGGAAAAGCACTCTCTCCAATCGAAATTAATAAATTATTGTATTTTTATGACGAACTTCATTTTTCAACCGACCTTATGGAATACCTGATTGAGTATTGTGTATCAAAAGGCAGCCACAGCATCCGCTACATAGAAACCGTAGCACTTTCCTGGGCCGACCAGAATATCACAACTATTGAACAGGCAAAGGCTGCAACCACTGCATACAACAAAAATTACTTTGCGATTTTGCGCGCGTTTGGGATTAAAAACCGAAATCCGATTGATGAAGAAATCCGCTACATGAATATATGGCTTGACGAACTTGGATTTTCTCTTGAAATTATTTCCCTTGCCTGCAGCAAGGCAGTCATGGCAACCGGTCAGCCAAATTTTCCTTATGCCGACTCGATTTTAAGAAGCTGGCAGAAAAGAGATGTTCATGATGTTGCCGATGTGGAAAAGCTGGAAGATTCTCATAAACAGGCAAAGGCTGCAAAAAACGAGGCTCCGGCTCCCCGTGCTCAGTCATCTGCCTCCCGCAATAAATTCAATAACTTTCATCAGCGTGCGTATAATGTTAATGAACTTGAAAAACTGCTGTTGAACAAATAAAAAGAGGAAAAACTGTGTCACTAAATAACTCACAATACGACGCACTCATGCGCCAATATAACCAGAAACAATTAAAACATAAACATGAACAGCGAGACCGTATCCGGATTGCTTATAAAAGGATTCCCAGGCTTCAGGAGATTGACAACGAAATTGCATCCCTTAGTTTAAAAAAAGCCAGGGCTCTTCTTATGCCCTCTTCATCAGCAGATTTCAATCTCTCTGATGAAATTGAAACACTCTCCAAAGAACGCAGGACACTGCTTCTTAGAAACGGCTTTCCCGCTGATTATCTGGAACTTCACTATGACTGTCCGCACTGTAAGGATACCGGATATGTCGATAATCAGAAATGTTCCTGTTTTCGCAAGGCGGCTGTTGACTTACTTTATACACAGTCAAATATCCGCGAAATCTTAGAAGTAGAAAATTTTGAAAACTTTACGTTTCAATATTATTCTGAGGAAGTAAAAAATCCCGCTACCGGCTTAAATGCACTTGAAACCGCAAGGGATGCTTACTTTAAATGCTGGGATTTTATTGATAATTTTGCCAGCCATCCTGCCGGCATTTTCTTTTACGGTGATACCGGTGTAGGAAAAACCTATCTTTCCCACTGTATCGCCAAAGAATTAATCCAGAGGTCTTATTTTGTCTTATATTTTTCATCTTTTGATTTATTTGACCTGTTGGCAAAAAACACATTTAAAAAGGATACTGCTGCCTCAGATATGGCAGAATATATAGCAAACTGTGATTTATTAATCATCGACGACCTTGGCACGGAACTTGTAAATTCTTTCGTTGCCAGTCAGCTGTTTTTCTGTGTAAATGAGCGCATTATCAATCATAAATCCACTATTATATCAACAAACCTGACCATGGAAAATTTTCTGGAAACTTACTCAGAACGTATCTTCTCCAGAATATCCAGTAATTACACCATGCTCAAACTAATTGGAAATGACATAAGAATCCAAAAAAAACTATTAGGAGGAAAGTAAAAAATGTCACCATCACCAAAAGATACCACACCTTTAGATTCACTTCCTGTAGGACGCCTCGGAATCATTCCGTTAAAGAGCTGTTCTGCTCTTGGCGCAAGGGTCAACGACTACATTGTAGACTGGCGTAAAGACAGAGAATATTCTCACTTTAACAACCTGGAGTTTGAAGGCTATGAACGCGACTCTTATTTAATTCAGGCAGAAACCCCACGTTTTGGCTCAGGAGAAGCAAAAGGAATTTTAAAAGAATCTGTTCGTGGTGATGATATCTATCTCATGGTAGATGTTTGCAACTACAGTCTGACTTACTCACTTTGCGGACAGACCAATCACATGTCTCCGGATGACCATTTTCAGGATTTAAAACGTGTGATTGCAGCCATCGCAGGAAAAGCTCGCCGTGTCAATGTTATTATGCCGTTCCTTTATGAGAGTCGCCAGCATAAACGTACCGGACGTGAATCTCTTGACTGTGCACTTGCACTTCAGGAATTAGTAAACATGGGAGTTGACAACATCATTACTTTTGACGCTCATGACCCTCGTGTTCAGAATTCTATTCCGCTTCATGGGTTTGAAACAGTTCAGCCAGCTTATCAGTTTGTAAAAGGTCTGTTCCGTGCAGAACCGGACATTGAAATCAACAATGACAAACTGATGGTAATCAGCCCGGATGCCGGTGGTACCGGACGTGCTATTTATCTCGCCAACGTACTCGGTGTTGATATGGGTATGTTCTACAAACGACGTGATTATTCCACTATTGTTGACGGACGTAATCCTATCGTAGCACATGAATTCCTTGGTGCTGACGTAAAAGGCAAAAATATGATTATCATCGACGATATGATTTCTTCCGGTGACAGTATGCTTGAAGTTGCTGCTTTATTAAAAGAAAAAGGAGCTGCAAAAATCTTTATGTGCGCTACTTTTGGACTGTTCACCAATGGTCTCAAAAAATTTGATGAAGCTTATGAAAAAGGTGCATTTGACCGTCTGCTTACCACAAATCTGGTTTATCAGACAGAAGAACTGCTTCAGAAAGAATACTATGTAAACTGTGATATGAGTAAATATATTGCTTTACTCATTGATACCTTAAATCATGATTCTTCTATCAGCAAATTGTTAAATCCAGTTGAACGAATCAACCGCTTCCTTGCAAAACATAACGCAAATCTGGCAAATAAAAAATAATCAAAAAAATCCCGGAGCACTCTGATATTAGTGCTCCGGGATTTTTTTATTCATCTGATTTTATGATGTCAAACTCCCATAAAATGGCATATTCAAACCATTTTATAAATCACAGTTATTTACTGTTCTTGGGAACGGAATGACGTCACGGATATTCTGCATACCGGTTAAGTACATAACGCAGCGTTCAAATCCAAGACCAAATCCAGAATGACGGGTAGAACCGTATTTACGCAGGTCAAGGTAGAATCCGTAATCTTCTTCATTTAAGCCGAGTTCATCCATTCTTGCTTTTAATTTTTCATAAGAATCCTCTCTCTGGCTTCCTCCGATGATTTCACCGATTCCAGGTACAAGGCAGTCCATAGCTGCTACTGTCTTTCCATCTTCATTCTGTTTCATGTAGAATGCTTTGATTTCCTTCGGATAATCTGTAACGAATACCGGACGTTTGTAAACCTGTTCGGTCAGATAACGTTCATGTTCGGTCTGAAGGTCACATCCCCAGAATACTTTGTATTCAAATTTATCATTTACTTTTTCTAGAATTTCAATTGCTTCTGTGTAAGTCACATGTGCAAATTCTGAAGTCATAACGTGATTCAGACGGTCTAATAAACCTTTATCAATAAAAGAATTAAAGAAATTCATTTCTTCTGGTGCATGTTCCAACACGTATCCGATTACATATTTTAACATAGACTCCGCAAGTGCCATGTTATCATCTAAATCAGCAAATGCCATTTCCGGCTCAATCATCCAGAACTCTGCCGCATGACGGGTTGTGTTGGAGTTTTCTGCACGGAAAGTCGGTCCAAATGTGTAGATATTTCTAAATGCCTGCGCATAAGTCTCTCCATTTAACTGACCACTTACAGTAAGGTTTGTTTCTTTTTTGAAGAAGTCCTTGCTGTAATCAATCTTTCCATCTTCTGTTTTTGGAAGATTTTCCATATCCAATGTTGTAACACGGAACATTTCTCCCGCACCCTCACAGTCACTTCCTGTGATTAATGGAGTGTGTACATAGACGAATCCTCTCTCCTGGAAAAACTGATGAATTGCATAAGCAATCAGGGAGCGTACACGAAATACTGCCTGGAACGTATTCGTTCTTGGACGCAGATGAGAAATGGTTCTTAAGTATTCCAGAGAATGACGTTTTTTCTGCAGTGGGTAATCTCCTGCTGATTCTCCTTCTACCATAATTTCTTCTGCCTGAATTTCAAACGGCTGTTTTGCCTGTGGAGTTGCTACTAAATTACCTTTTACAATAATGGCTGCTCCTACATTTAATTTACTGATATCCTGGAAATTGTCCATGGAATCATGATAAACGACCTGAAGGGTTTCAAAAAAACTACCGTCATGAAGCACAATAAAGCCAAATGTCTTGGAATCACGTACGCTTCGCACCCATCCGCCTACAGTAACTTCTTTATCAAGATACTGCTCTCTGTTTTTGTAAATCTCTTTTACTGTTGTCAGTTTCATAAATTTGTTCTCCTTTATTTCCATCCCTGTGTATCCAGTTTTTTATTACTTCTCAAAATGTAATGAAAAAAGTGGAGCAGGAAACCCGCTCCACATAAGTATAACGCATTGTAATAGGCTTCGCAAGGGAATTTTACCACTCAAATTTGCCGATTTCTTTGTATCCGTCACTCCGGTCAAATGCATAGATTCCCTGATTCTGGCACAGATAAAAGGTATCGCCAATATAAATTCCTCTTGTTTCATCAATTACATTGTAGCTGTCGGATGAATTTCCGGTTGCCTTACTTAAACTCTGCATCAGTTCCTGCGTAAAACCATCTTCTGCTGAATAACCAAAAACTCCATAATACCCCTTCAGATTATAAGTCACTTTATCATAAGAGCCCATTGCAAATCCGATGATATTTTCATCTGCATCAATCATCACACTCTTATAATTATCTTGTGGGCTGTAAATATCAATATCTTTTAATACAATTTTATCGACTTCTTTTACGTCGGCAGGATTGGAAATATCAAACATGGATAATTTAATTCCTCTTAATTCTCCAGTGTCCGGATCCGTTTCCTGTCCGATTCCAAGCAGTTTATTTTCCCCATAAAAATGCAGATACTCGGAAAATCCGGTCACCTTTAACTCTCCAATCACTTTTGGATTTTCAGGGTCTTTTAAATCCACAGAAAACAGCGGATCTACCTGTTTATAAGTCACAAAATATCCGGTGTCTCCTAAAAATCGTGCAGACTGAATACTTTCTCCAAATGCAAGATCTTCGATTTTCCCACTGACTTTCATATTTTCATCCAGGACATATAATCCATTACTTTCCTGTCCACCCCATCCATTCGGATAGCGAGTCACAACGACCCTGAGATAGCCATTATTTTCATCCAGACAAAAACTGTCATGGATTGTTCCATTAATCTGTCCGGCTGCTTTTAATTCCAGTGCTCCATCTGCATAAGAAAAGCGTGCAATCTGTGTTGTTATCTCCTGTGTCTGATATTGACTCATGCAAACATAGATATTATTCTGGCTGACATAATACATTCCACCAGCTCCAATTAAAGAACGACTTGCCATCACTTTATCCGGTTCCTCTAAGTTGACAGAAGAAATTACAAGCTGAGTCGTATCTGTCTGAGGCTCTACCGGACAAAATACATCCGAAGCCTGTATTGGCACTCCATTAATCTTCGGCACTAAAAGTTCCGGATGGTCTTTAGACGCATTTTCTTCCTGGGCATAATAGGTAGAAAACAGATACATGTAATTTCCTACTTTTCTTGATGTCTCATAATATCCTTCCTGCTTGATTGTTCCTTTTAATACGATGTTTGATTTATCTGATACATCATAAGTGTAAAGTTTCGTATAATTTGTCGAATTGACCGCATAAGTATCTTCTCCTTCCATCGAGACATCGGTGTCATATCCGTAGGCTACGACGCAAACCGTATTCCCATCCACATACATGTCACTGATGGTGTCTGTCATACTTTCAAGAGAAGTTTCTCCTGCCTTTTCTAATTTGCTTCCTTCTGCCTTTGTAATCATCAGTCTGCCTGAACGAGTTAACGTATAAATATAAGTACCATCTGTTTTTACCAAATCCCCTTCATCTACACCCTCTGTCCGCACATTTGTCCGGGAATAACTGTCTGAACTATTATCTTCTGAAACCGCTTTTGCCATTGAAGAGGTTGTACCATCGGCCACAGCACTTTCCTTCATAATTCCATAATCTTCATCAATATTCGATGAACTCGAATACCATGCCTCCTGTGTTTCCTGTGCCTGCTTTGTCTCTACAAATAATTTCTGATAAATTTCTTCATAGCTGGAAGCAGATTTATAACCTTCCACCTGCTTTTCTTCTGCTGAAGCTTCCTGCGAAATGGTACTGTTTCCGCTTCCGTCTTTTGCCGAAGAAGCTGTCTGTGCACCAATTTCTGCCGAATCCTTTTTATGAATAAGTGCTACGCTGGAAACTCCAATTCCGACTAAAACTGCCACCCATGCAGCTGCTACCATATATTTTCTTTTTTTCATCCCCTGCCACCTGCCTTTCTTTTTCTGTGAATTTAAAATTTCATCTAAATGTTCCGGTTTCAAGCGTTCTGGAATTTCTTCTTCTTTTGCTTCTTCCCGAATCTTTTCTATTACTTTTTCCAGGTTCAGCTCATCTGACTGCAGGTCTTTTAAATTATGATATTCTTCTTTTTTCGCCATCACTGCACCTCCTAATCCAGTTTTTCTTTCATCTTCTTTAATGCCCGGCTTACTTGTGAACGCACTGTATTATGATTTTTATGTAAAAGTGCTGCAATCTCCCGACTTTTATAACCTCCAAACACCTGAAGTGCCACCATGTAACGTTCCTCTTCTTCCAGAGAATAAAATGCATCTCTTACGTGAATAGCGTGTGCTATATCCTCTGTTTTGCTGTCTTTTTCTAACCTTTGTTCACTTTCCTCATAAGAATAGGTTTTTGTTATATATTCTTTTAGCTTTCGTTTACATTTATTGGATAAAATCTGAAAAATCCATGCCCGAAATGCTTCTTCTTTTCTCAATTTTCCAATGGATTCAAACGCATCTGCCACAGTCTCTGCCACAGCATCCTCTGCATCTTCCCTGTCTTTTAACACGTAAAGTGCAAATCGGTACATATCCTCGTATACTGTTTCATAAAGCTTTGCAAATGCCTCTCTCTTTCCCTTTTTTGCCTGTCTTACCAGCTCCCGACTTTCCTCCATTTTTTCCCTCCTCCCTCTTTAATGTACTTTCGGAATTTTTCTGTGCTTTATCCTTGATTTTACAATTTTACAGTTACTTTTCCAAACGTACTTTTCTTTCTATATTGTTATAGTGTCTTTTTAATGCCATTTTGTTGCAAAAAAATTGGAGCAAAATATTTTGCCCCAATTTTTCTCATTTTTTTATTCAATCTTCTTTTCAATGTAACTGATAAATACGTTGCCTGCTGCCTCAAATGCTGCAGTACTGTCATTAATTCCCATATAAGATGTTGTCTGGTCTGCCGGATTATAAAGTAGAGTATTGTATGCATCATATCCTACAATCACACGATTTCCTGCATCTCCAAGGCTTACAATCACCGGACGCTGTGCACTGACCTGATATAACACTTCTTCCAGGGTACATCCTGTCAGATTCATCACTGTTCCGCCATCTCCCAACTGTTCTTCCAGATAAGAAACATCGGTCTTTGCACTCTTAAACCAGTCTGGAATCTCAGCGACATTTAATGTCACTTTAGTCTTTGTATTTCCACGCTCCCAGACATACTGCTGTGCACGATTTAACACAACACCTGTCTGTGCATCTGCTTCCTGCACGGCACTTGCAACATCCGTATAAATTCCGTACAGCCCGCCATTTGCATACACATAATAATAATTGGTATCATCCGTTCCCTCATCAAGTTCCAGCGTCGTGCTGTCTTCCAATACCATCCACTTTGGAACTGAGACAAGCGGATTTTTATTTTTATTTTCGTCCGAGTACACCAATCTGGTAATTCCCGCCTGACGAGTTGTCGTAACCGTTGCTATTGACGCAACCTCTTCTTCTTTTGTCTTTACATTGTTCATAATGTGGTCACTTGTAATTTCAGCATAATGGTCGTTCTGCCACTGCGCTCTTGACAGCTCAATCAAGCCCTGCGAAATTTTCACATCTGTAATATAAACACCATCCTCAGCATAACTCTTTACCAGTTCGCCATCAAAGTTTTGAATCCGAAGCTCATTCATCGCATAATAAAAACTTCCCGTAGAATCCGTCTTAATATCCGATTCATCTGCTACGCCATAAACCAAATCTTCATTGATAAATCCAAACGCACGAATTCTCGTTCCATCCGAAGCCGTAATTTTCTTCTGTTCACCGGTTTCCAAATCCAACTCAATAATATTAGAAGAATCAAATAACTTCATCTCTTCTAACCATGCAATATGACGGTTGGAATTGGACGTAAAGAAACATTGTGTGTCGATTCCATCTTTTACCACTTCATAAGTTTTTTCTGAAAGATTAATGCGATACAATTTTTTTTGCTGATACAAATACAGCATATTGTCTGTAGAAACATAAGAAAGCACCTGCACATCCTGTTTCATAAACTCATAGGAACTCAGACTTGGAATAAATACTTTTTCTTCCAATACATTCTGGTCGCTGTAATAGTGATAAACTGCAGTTCCTGTCTGACCTTCCCGTTCTCCACGGTTCATATATCCGTATACCACAAAGTCAATATCTCCGCTTTCTTCCACACGAATGATTTTAAAATCATGCTGAGAAATATTTTCTCTTGCATCAAAATTTTGAATTGCATCCTGTTTACGGAAACTAAACACCTGCACTAATTTATTGGTCGCAGTGTTATAAGACCAGATATCTCCCTGCTGTACAAACGCAAAAATTTCTCCTGTCTTATTTGCCACATACTGAACATTTTTGGAAGTCACACCAAGATTCACTCTTCCGTTTGCAATACTGCTTGAATCACCTGTAAAGATTTGTTTTGTACTCCGGTTAAAGTTCAAAAGATACATCTTACTTCCATCATAGCGCATCCGATAAAATTCTTCTACCTGATAAAGCTCCTGATTCTTATCATCGTCGTCTGCCGTAATGTAATAAGTAAGAGTTACACTTCCAGTCGTTCCATTGATATCTTTTATGACCGGAATTCCTTCAGAAAGAACCGACGGATTCAAATCTCCCCACATAACCATACTGACACTCGAATGAATATTGACATCCAGAAAGCTGTTATTTCTTGTTGAATCATCTGATTCCAGATAAGAGACAATCTCTGAACGTGCATCTGAATCAAACGTATCTTCAGAAAACTGCTTTGCAAATTGCAGATATTTCTCTGTATTCAATCCGGAACGCTGTAAAATTCTGGTATAGTAGTAGTAGTCTCCCTCATCTGTTGTCAGTGTAAACGCAAGCGAGTACTCCTGATTCATTAAGATTGATTTCTGAAGTGAAAATGTAACCTTTTTATCCTCGCCATCTTTTTTGAAATTTTTTATCTTATCATTTTCAATGACTTTGCTTCCATCTGATGTACGGACTTCATAAACCAAATCTTTTATTTTATGACCGTTTGGTGTAATGCTGACTGTGAGTTCCTTGTCTGTCTCTAACGGTGTCAGACTTTCCCTCATAAAATCCACCTGCATCTGCCCAGCATGTCCATACATAAGGTTCGCTTTTTCACCTCCTATTTTCATGCTCATCACAGGCAACGTGGCTTCTTCAAGATCCATCTTATTATCTGTGGTCTCTTTATTCATCAGACTGCTGAAGCCTATCACTCCAAGTATAAAGACCAACAGAAGAATCCCTGCTTTCGTCAGTATTTTTTTCATTTATTTATGATTCCCTTCTAAGAACAGCTCTTTTTGAAGCGTTGGTTTTACATGAAATGCCTCTATGCAGGCTTCCCATGCTGCTTTCTGCTGTTCACTGTACTTCTTGTTCTCATTTTTCACTGCCCGAATTAACAGATTTTTCGGGGTATGTTCCATATCAATAAACTCAAGAATCTGTGTGTCATATCCTTTACTTTCAAGCATCTGGGCACGCAATCCATCTGTCAAAATTGCAGAAAACCGCTCTTTTAAAATTCCATATTCTAAAATCGGAGCGAGCGTTTCATTCTTTATCTGCCGGTTCAGCTCATGCTGACAGCATGGCACAGAAAGAATCACCGACGCATTCCACCTTACCGCTTTTTCTAACGCATAATCCGTTGCCGTATCACATGCATGCAGGGTGACCACCATATCAACCTGTTCACATCCTTCATAAGATGCAATATCGCCTTGATAAAAATTTAATTTCTCATAGCCATATCTGACTGCAAGACGATTGCATTTTTCAATAACATCCGTCTTTAAATCCAGTCCGATAATATGCACATCATAATGTTTTAATTCATGAAGATAATGGTACATTGCAAAAGTCAGATAGGATTTTCCACATCCAAAGTCAAGAATCGTTACTTCCCTTTCTTTTGGAAGTTTCGGTAAGATATCCTCAATAAATTCAAGAAAACGATTGAGCTGCCGAAACTTATCATACCTTGCATTTTTTATCTTTCCGTCTTCACTCATCACGCCAAGGTCAACTAAAAAAGGAACCGGCCGACCTTCTTCCAGCAGATATTTTTTCTTTCGATTGTGGGCAAGCATTGGCACAAACTCTTTGGGAGTCCGGCTTTTTTTTATTTTAATGGTTGCCTTTCCCTTCTTACTTATCAGTACCGTCGCATCGATATCTTGTCCCTCTAACTGTAACTGCTTAAAAGAATGTTCCATCCAATCTAACATCCGCTGTATAATTTCATTTTGCTCATAATTTTTATGAAGTTCTTTTTGTCCAACTGTCTGGGTTTCCTGAAATTTGATTTCTCCCTTTAACGACAGCGGACGAATCTGTATTTTAGACGGCCCCTCCTTTTTTCTGGGGCCGCTTATTATAATCCGTATCATCTGCGTATTTACATAAGTTTCTAAAAATCCCGCTAGTTCCGTCATGTTTTCTCCTAACTAAACACCTGTTTACTACATCCATTGCAGTCTGCCTAATACAGCGTAAATCAAATATCTTTTTAATACTCGCTGTACAAAATACCATTACGGTATTTGTCTCTATTGTAAAAGTTTTACTCTAAAATCGCAAGTCCCAAAAATATTTTCCCTGTCTGTTACGGATAAAATCTTTTTCCTCTGCGACGCCTCAACCGTCTGCGATACACCTCATTATAGAACAAGACTTCAACTAAGTCATCTAAAGTTTCCTTTGGAAGGTTCTGACACCTTCTCGCAAATCCTGCTTCCACTCCCATCGTCTCACTGTCTTTTTTTATTCGATTTGAAATCGACATACAGTTTTTCTTCAGCATATACCTGTCCGGATATTCATCGTACATTCTACTGCCCTCATAATCCATCCGGTCACAGGCATCCTCCACATAGTTCTGGACTAATGCTGCATTCTCTGGATAATTTGCACGAAAACGACGTAACTCCTGATTTGCATACCGCTCCTGTTCATAAAAATCATCCCTTACGCTTTTTCTTTGCAACAAAAATCCCCCTTTTGCTTATACTCATTTTAGTATATGCAAAAGAGGGAAAGAGTTACCACTTAATTTGCTGTCTGTGTTTCCCCGTCTGCTGTTGTCTCTGTAGAATCGGATGACTCTGCTGTATCGGAATCTGTTGCTGTCTCATCTGTTGTCTCGTCTTCCGCTACATCTGTAATTGTTCCATACTTTTCAAGAATGTCACACACTTTGCTCCATAAAACATTGTCTTTTACAAGCTCAGCATCTGTATATGCCTGTTCTAATGCCTCTGCATCTTTAAATCCGTATTCTTTCGCAAATTTATCCAGCTGTTCTCTGTATTCATCTTTTGTAAAGGTAATTCCCTCTGCATCAAGTACAGCCTGTACAATCATATTTTGTTTCAGATTGGTCTGCGCTTGAGCTTCAATATATTGCGAAGCCTGGTCTTCTGTAATAGACTGAGACTTCCAATATTCATCCAGTGTCATTCCTGATGGTTTTGCATAATAATTTTCAAATTGTTTTTCCACTTTTTCTTTTGCTGCTTCCATTAAATCATCCGGATATTCGCTGATTTCTGTTTTATTGACAAGCGCTTCAAACAGATTTGATTTTTTATTATTATTATATTCCATATCTGCACTTGTTTCGAGGGTAGCTTTCACTTCTGCTTTGTATTCATCAACCGTTTTCACATCGCTGTTATTAGACACCCATTCGTCTGTCAGCTCTGCCGGCTGAGAGATTTTATTAATTTTCACTTTAAATTGTACATCTTTTCCCGAAAAATCCGGATTATTCTGATATGGATCCGGGAATTTTAAGTTTAACGTTACTTCATCCCCTTTTTTTGCTCCAATCAGTCCGCTTTCAAATCCATCAATAAACTGTCCGGAACCGATTAAAAGGTCAGTATCTGTCGCTGAACCTCCAGAAAATTCTTTTCCATCCATATATCCGGTATAATCAATATTTACGGTATCATTTTCCTGTACCGCACGGTCTTCTGTGATTTCTTCCGGTTTATAAGTAAGCTGCTCATTAATATACTCGCTTATGCTGTCATCTGTCACTTCTGTTTTTGGTACTTTTACACTTAAATTTTTATAGTCTCCAAGTGTGACATATTTTGTGATATCATCGGTATCAACAGCCACAACATGTCCGTCGCTGTCTGTCTCCACTTCTTCTGCTGTTTTTTCCTCTTCACTGCTGCTTTCTGTTTTGGCTTTTGTTGAATCTTCGGAGTCGCTTTTTTTACTGCCGCATCCCATTGCAGATACTGCAACTGTCAATGCCAAAAGAGCAATTAATACTTTTTTCTTCATCGATTTATAAATCCTTTCTCTGTGTTGTTAAGCAGCTGCATCCCCCGTCATTTTTCTGCAGTGCATTGGCCTGAAGCGATTCTCCAAGCGTTCCCATTATACCATAACTTTCTTTAAAAGAAACCCTTTCTTGCATATTTTTTATTGCCTTTTCCCAAAAACAATGCTAAAATAATAAATACGTCAGAAAGCCATACTTAGGAGGGAATTACAAATGAGTCCATGGATTGTTCTACTGATTGTATTACTGATTATAGTAATTGGTCTTGCCGTTTTATATTTTCTCGGCAAAAAAGCCCAGAAGAAACAAGAAGCACAGCAGGAACAGATTGAAGCAGCAAAACAGACAATACCGATGCTGATTATTGATAAGAAGCGTCTTCCGATTAAAGAATCCGGTCTGCCTCAGATGGTAATTGACCAGACTCCAAAACTTATGAGACGTTCTAAGCTGCCAATCGTAAAAGCAAAGGTCGGTCCAAGAATCATGACACTTGTTGCCGATGAACAGGTATTTGATTTAATTCCGGTAAAAAAAGAAGTAAAAGCTGATGTCAGTGGTATCTACATCACAGGTGTCAAAGGTGTGAGAGGCTCTCTTGAAACTCCGCCTAAAAAACAGGGCTTCTTTAAAAAGATGCGTGCGAAAGCAAATCAGATGACAAAAGCCAACAGTAAAAAATAATTTAAAAAAAGCATTGAAACTTTTTCGTCAGAAAGTCTCAATGCTTTTTTATTGCTGACAAAATTTTTTATGAGCACAGACGAAAATCTCCTGCTTCTTTTGACTGTACGTGAACATGAAGCTGACAGTCTGCGGTATGCATGCGATTAATTTCAAGCGCATAATCAATCGAGACACTTAAATTTTCTTCTTCTTCCTGAACAGCAATCTTTGTTGCTGCAATTCCCATTTCCATCTGCCCAAACGGTGTCGCATAAAAAGTCACATTTTTCTTTTCCGGTTCAAACACCAGATGAGTATTCATAACACCTTTTTTGTCCACTTCCACTACATTATCTGCAATCTTAATCATACTTTTGGTCGGCTTATCAAACCCTTCTGACATCTCTTCATAACAGATGAAATGATGTCCATTTCTAAAGTAGTAATTCCCTTTTGCAACCATTTCTACTTCTTCCGAACCATCCACGGATTCAATCGACTGCATTCCTCTTACTGTTACCAGCACATCTTTTTTCATAATTTTAGTACTCCTCAATATTAATCTGCTTTGTCATCTTTACATCATACGGAAGAATGGAATTTGCAAAGTCCTGAAACTGTTCTGCGGCATCGCTGACATAAAAGCGGTATGGAAATTCTTCCTGAACATCCTGAAGATTTTCAAGCCCTTTACTTTTTAAGAGCCGTTCGAGTTCTTTTGCTGTTTCATAAGCCGGATTCACCAATGTTACGGAATCTCCTACCAGTTTCTGAATCAGGGAACGAAGCAGAGGATAATGGGTGCAGCCCAAAATCAAGGTATCAATCCCCTGTTCCAAAAGCGGAGTCACATAACGTCGTGCCACTTCTACGGTTACATCATCTTTCAGCCATCCTTCTTCTACCAGTGGAACAAAAAGCGGACACGGCTGTCCAAACACCTGAATTTCCTTATCATATCTGTGAATAATTTCCGGATACAATTTAGAATGAACCGTTCCTTTTGTTCCGATTAGACCTATTTTTTTGTTCTTTGTCACCGAAGCTGCAACTTTCGCTCCGGGTTCCACCACTCCGATAATCGGAATATCAATTTCTTTTTTTATCTCTTCTAATGCCAGTGCACTTGCTGTATTACATGCCACTACGATTGCCTTTACATCCTGAAGCTGTAAAAATCTTACAATCTGTCTTGAAAATTTTAATACAATTTCCTTGGATTTACTTCCGTAAGGCACCCTTGCCGTATCTCCAAAGTATACAATTCTTTCGCTGGGCAGATTTCGCATAATTTCCCTTGCAACAGTCAGTCCGCCCACACCTGAGTCAAAAACACCAATTGGCGCTTGTCTGTTCTGATTCATAAAAAAGCCTCGCTTTTCTCTTTTACTGCGTATTTCATCTTATTTTACCCTTATTGATTACGGATTGCAAGCTACATCTTAAAACCATTTCCATGAAATCCGTACTTTTTTTCGTTCTTTCGGATCATTCCAGATGGAAATAAACTCTTCTTCTGTCAAAACTTTTTTTAATTCTTCTATTTTTTCATCTGCCACCACACCATAAGAATCATTGATAAAGCACAGACTCGGATAAAGTACACACCACCAGTTATGCCCCTTTCCAGCTCCTATCGTAACTGTCAATGTCTCGTATTCTCCTTTTGGAAACGTACAGTTTCCGTAAACTTTCTCAGGGAACTCACATTTCTCCATTTTGGCTTCCACTCGATACTCATAACCACTTTCTTCCACAATTTCTTTTGCAGTCTGCTTAATCTCTGTAAGATGTCCCAGCACGATTTCTTTTGTCTCCTCTAGTCCATCGGATTCTTTTAAAAATCCATTCATATATTCTAACAGCTCTGTCTTGACCTGCATTTTTAATTTCTGATCCTCTTTTGTATCACTGTTTGCAATCACATGAAACCGAAGCACTTCCTTTGCAATGTTCTGCTGTACTTCTCTTTCTAACCGATTTTGAAGTTCATATTTTTCTTCTTTTAACTTATGTATTCGGACACCGCCAGCCATCAGCAAAAGTGCAATTCCGGCTGACAATATCCATAATTTCCATCTGATGTTTTCGCTCTTTTTTCTCACATTTTTCATACCTTGCCTGCCTTTTTGATTTATTTTGTTTTTCATTTTCTGTTTTTACTTTCCTTGTTTTGATTCTTTCTACAGACAAAGTATCGACTTTATTTTTCTGGTTTATTCTGTACAACAATTTTTTCCTGCAAAATTTTTATTTCCGGAAGGCTCGGCTGCTTTTTCTGATTATACCAAAGCCTGTAAAGCTCCTGAAGTTTTACAGGTGGAAAGACCGTTTTTTTTGACTGGTTCTTCGGCTTTTTAGTCAGATACACCCCAAGCGGAATTTCCTGCTGCCTTTCCGTTTTCATTAGAGCTTCTATTTCATTGCAGAAAAAGACGGATACATTGGATGCCACCGCCGGCTGTGCTTCAAGATGATTTAAAAGTCCCTCATAAGCAATTTGATCTTTTAAAATTCCTTTCCCCAAAATCAATGCTTTTAAATGTCCCATATCCAGCTCATTTTCCTGACTTGACAAAAATTTATTTCTTGCTTCTTCCATGCTTATGCCTTTCAATTCGGTTTCCGATTTTTCGTTCACCTCACCGCTCTCTTCTTTCTCACTCACCTCATCGTATAAATCTGAAATACCATACCAGACCAGATATTCACCCTCTTTGTAATCCACAGATAAAGAAAGTGCAAACGTTCTATCCTCAAGCAGGATTCCACAGCCATTTAGAAAAACTGCTGTAACAACAGCGAGTGACGCCGCAAAAATACAACGTATTTTATTTATCTGTATTTTCTTCATGAATCTGCTCCCGCCTTCCCATCTTTCTTCGTTTATACCAGATTCCTGCTGCGAGTATCAAGACCGGAAACACAATCCCATACCCATACCGAACCAGCGTACGATATATTTCAAATGAAAATCCAAGTTTTCCTGCAAACACTGAGAATAACACCGCACTGGCATATGCTATCCCTGTGCCTCGTTCTAATCTACAGCGTTTTAAAAGTTCATGCTGATAAAAGAAGATACTTCCACATAAATAAAACAGACAAAACAACAGGCTTCCACTCCAAAAGAGATCCGAACGTTGAAAGAAATCTCCTGACAGGTTCACTCCTGACATTAAATCAATCATCGGATATTTTTTATGCATATATCCTTCTCTTCCAAGCAGTCCTAAAAGCAGGAACAGAGCCAAAAGTAAAATTCCAAGATTCAGACAGATACTTCCATTCATGCTTTTCTTTGCCGATGTATTTCGCTTCGTCTGATTTAAGATAAACGGAAAAAAGTACACTGGCAAAAACAGACATACAATTTTATAAAATGCCTCTGCCAGCTCTCTTAGCGTCATTTTTCTCCGGCTCTCCCTGATAATTTCCTCAAATGAGAAATCTCGGAAAGCAAGAAATATCATAAAAAGAATAAAAAATAAAATTACCGGCAGAATGATTTCTCCGATTCTGCCTCTTTTCTCAACATTTTGATACATTCCTATTGCACAAACGATACCTGTTAAAAGAATCAGCCAACTTTTGTCGATGCGTTCTATAAAATAACAATTGGCAAGGTCTGCTATCAAACATAACAGCACGACCTGACTGAACCACAGGTAAGATACATAGATAAATCCAAACAGTTTTCCCACCCAATTTCCAAACGAAGTGCAAAGTCTGGCATAGCATGGGCAGATACGAACAAAATAAATACTTTGCACCCAGAAAAATAATCCTGTTAAAACCAGTCCAAATATCATCGTCTTCAACGAAAATCTCATAAATTCCGGAACTGCCATCAGGCTTAAGCCCAGCATGGAAACACTTGCCTGAGAAAAAAGCTGTTTTTGCGATATTGTTTCATTTTCTGTATATTTCATTTTTTCTTTCCTCTTCATCCGATGTTTTCATTCTAAGCTTAATTTTCTGACTTTCTTTTGCATACAGCGGGCGTCTTGTCCGAAATCTTGCCGGAAGCATCCAGATTCCATTTTCTTTTCCCCTGTATCCCGCTCTTTGCGTTCCGGCATAAGGTGCAAGATAAGGCACTCCAAAGCTTTTCAGCTCGGCAATATGGCTTAAAAGCATATAGAGTCCCAAAAGAATTCCAAACATTCCAAGTGTTCCGCCAAGAAAAATAAAGCCAAATTTTAACAGTCGAAACGGTGCAGAAAATTCCTCATTTGGAATTGCAAGGGCAGAAAGTGCTGTAACCGCCACAACCACTACCACCACCGGACTGACCAGATTTGCGGAAACTGCTGCCTGCCCGATGATCAGCCCTCCTACGATTCCTATTGTACCTCCAAGCGGTCCCGGCGCACGCACCCCCGCTTCTCTGACACTTTCAAATGCAATCTCCATAAATAATGTCTCTATCAGACCCGGAAACGGCACACCCCTTCTGGCCTTTGCAAAAGATAAAATCAGATTCGTCGGCAATACCTGTGTATGAAAATCCGTAACCGCCAGATAAAGTCCCGAAAACAACATTGCACAACCAACTGCCAGATACCGTAGCACTCTTAAAAATGTTGCAAGTTCAAAGGTCTGATATTCATCTTCACTCACCTGCAAAAAATCATTAAACACCGCCGGAATTAAAAGACCAACCGGAGAATTATCCACAAGCAGGACAACCCTTCCATTTAACAGCTCCATCGCACATTTATCCGGTCGTTCCGTTGTCTGAAACTGAGGAAACGGCGACAGCCAGTTTTCTTTTGTCAGTTGCTCAATCACTCCACTGTCAAGCACACCGTCAATTTCAAAATCAGAAAGTTTCGTCTCGAGTTCTTCTAAAATCTCACTCCTTGCCAGTCCTTCGATATAAAGAATCTGAATTTTTGTCTGACTGCGTCTTCCAATTGTCTGCTCTTTGACTTTCATTCCCGGATTTCGGATTCGTTTTCTGATGAGTGCCGAATTGGTTTTAACGGAATCGGTAAATCCCTCTTTTGAACCCCGCAGTACTTTCTCTCTGTCTGCCTCGGATACTCCCATCGAAGGATATCCTTTTTCTGAAATCTTAACAGCATGCGCATATCCATCTATAAAAAATACGGCATCTCCGGCAAATACTCCTGCGACCACATCTTCTACCGTATCCAGCTGTACTGCATCTGAAATTCCCAATGCATTTTTTTCAACCCGCTCTAAAATCTCATCTCCAGATACCTTGCACAGTTCATTGATGAATTTTCCAAGTACGGATTTTTCGAGAATCATATTGCTGACCGCTACTTCAAGATAAATCACAAAACAGTCGACTGTTTTTCCCCGACCAAGTTCCATTGTATGGAACAAAATATCCGCACAGTCTTTGAATACTTCTCGAAAACAGGATTCATTTTCTTTTATCTTTGGTGAAATACTGATAGAATGGCTCATAAATCATATTCCCCCGATATTTTATAGAATATATTTTTTGCACAATAAAAAGAGATGCCCTTCTTTTGGCATCTCTTTTAACATTTCCATTTTTTTAGTTTTTATTCTTCTTTTTCTTCATTCAGGCTTCTGATAATCGCCTTTTGCTGATTATCAATATGCACATAAACATAACGCAGTGCACTTTCTTTGTCATGCGTACGAAGTGCCTCACAAATAGATTTATGCTCTTTTGCAAGCTGCCTTCTTACCGCACTGTCTTTTAAATACTCAATTCGATAACGGTACATTTGCTCTCTTAAATTATTCAAAAGTTGAATCAGACGTTTATTATTGGTTGTCGCATAAATAATATCATGAAATTCTACGTCTACTTCAGCCAGTTCCGTTAAGTTTTCGCTGTCAATCAGATTTAAAAACTTCTTTTCTACTTTGTCAAGTTCATCTAATTGTTCCGGTGTAATCCGCTCACACGCAAGGCGAATTGCAAGTTCTTCCATTCCTTTTCTTACTTCAAGTACATCATTTAAATCACGTTCTGTAATAGAAGCAACTTTTGCGCCTTTTCTCGGTGCCATCACAACCAAACCTTCAAGCTCCAGTTTTCGAATTGCCTCTCGAATCGGAGTACGACTTACCCCCAACTTTTCTGCAAGTGCAATTTCCATCAGTCGTTCTCCCGGTTTTAAATCCCCTTTTAAAATCGCTTTTCTTAATGTATTAAAAACCACATCCCTAAGAGGCAGGTATTCATCCATATGCATTTCTAAATCCATCTTATCAGTGTCCTCCGTTGTTAAATACTGTTGTCAAAAATACAGTCTTTGCAATTTTGCTTTCTCTAAGCGCCTCGCATGCATGCTCTGCTGTGTCTTTATCATCAAATAAACCAAATACCGTCGGTCCGCTTCCGCTCATCATTGCATTTACGGCTCCGTGTTCTTTCATATGATTTTTGATTTCCTCAATTATCGGATACTGTGCAATCGTAACTTTTTCAAGCACATTTCCCATATATTCAGATATTTTATTTAAATTATGCCACTGAAGCCCCTCCAGTATCCGATCGATATCCGGATGATGCTCAATTTGGGCAGAATCTAATTTTTCATAAACCATCTTAGTTGAAACACTGATCGCCGGTTTTCCAATCAGTACGTAGCAGTTCGGACATGGCGGAAGAGGTCTTAACTGCTCTCCGATTCCCTCTGCAAGTGCGGTTCCGCGAAGCAGGCAATATGGTACATCCGCTCCAATTGCCACAGCACGTTTCATCATCTCTTTTACAGTAAGCCCCAGATTAAACAGACGATTCATGCCAATCATGGTCGCTGCAGCATCTGAACTGCCTCCTGCCATTCCTGCTGCCACCGGAATAAATTTCTGCAGCTCGACTGTGATTCCCTCCTGAATATCAAATTCATCCATCAAGAGTTTTGCTGCTTTATAAACTAAATTTCTTTCATCTGTCGGAATAAATGGAAGATTCGTTGTAATGGAAATTCCTGGTTCGTCTTTTTTTTCAATCTCCAGTTGGTCATACATGTTGATTGTCTGCATAATCATACGAACTTCATGGTATCCATCTTCACGTTTCCCGATTACATCCAATCCCAGATTAATTTTTGCCAACGCTCTTAATCTCATTTTCTTCTCCTGTATATTTCTTTGTACATTGTATTCTTTTTTAAACATTCTACATTCATTCTAGCCCATCTTTTGGTCGTTTTCAATAGGAAAATTTCTTATTTACTCTCAACTGATTTTACAAGTATCAACGTATCAAATGGATGAAGTTCTTCTGACTCCAGATGATTCAGACGGATAATCTCTTCTGTTGTCGTATAAAACTTCTTTGCAATATCCCACATCGTATCCTGAGGCTGTACCTGATATCCCACAATCCCAGGCATACTTTGCAGTTTTTCTCTGTCCAGTTCCTGTTCTTCAATTTCATAAATCAACGGCCGTTCCCTTTGTTTCATCACCAACGCATTTAGATTCAATACAATCTTTACTTCTATTTCGTCACTGTCAATCATCGTTGTAGAAAGCTGTTCCAAATCCGTATGCAGATGATAAATACATTCTTTTCCTATTCCCTGTGCCTCCACAATATGTGAAAATGGAATCATTGCATCCATCGAATAAAACGGCATTTCGTCATCACTGATAATATATAAAATCTTGACCGTAACAATACCCTCTATTTCTATTCCATTCTCCATAATATGAGTATTGTCCACCTTTACCATTCCGTCACTGTGACAGATTTGCAGAATTTTCCCCTGATTTTCACTTGTCTTAAGACGTTCTCCTACTCTGCATTTTGAAAAATTTTTTACTAAAAGGCATTCTAATTTTGCCGGCTTACAGACCACCCGAAGTTCCTTTGCCGGAGTATACACATCCAGTAAAAGAGAAACCTCTTCTTCCTCATAAATTCGGATTTCAAGTTCCAGCATCGCTTCAACTGCAAGCACTCGCTCTTCTCCATCACTGTCTGTTCGGATTTTCAATTCACTATGCGCAAGCAAAACATCAACATCCGGCACCATGCTTTCTGCACAGCCTGCACACTCAATTTCTTCCGAAAACGGAATGGAATGTTCGAGCCATTGAAGAGAGTAGTTATCATCTTCTCCCCGGTAAAGTACAAATAAAAATAGTTCTCCCTTTACTGCAATTCTATCACTTTTTGCACGAATGTCCACACCTCTTATTTCAACAGTATCCCATAAAAGTTCATGAATATTAGGCTTATTCGAAGCAAGGGAAATTTCTTCTTTTACCCGCATGGTGTCTTTTTTATGTATACAGATTCCCATTACCGGAATTTCTTCTTTTTTCTGGGAAATCTCAGGGGTTTCCACTCCTGCCGGCAGAAGAATTTCTTCAAGTTCTTCCACCCTTGCAGTAAATGTAATCAATGCCTTAATATTTAATTTTCTGGAATGAATCAGCTGGACACTCAAGTCCTCAAGTTCCCATTCAAGTTTTACTTTCTGCCCACTTTGCAAATCTTCCAAATGCATGGTTTCTGCAATCGGCAGTGTGCCGAGCAGACTTTGGATCTTTCGTTCCATACTGTCACTGACATACAAAAGAGCCACCAATAGTGCTCCGTTAAAAAAGACATGCCCGTCTGATACCTGCATTTCGTCTATCTGGATTTCTCCTTTCTTTTGTATCATACGTCCCACATCCGGTTTTACATCCGGTACATTCAAATCTTCATCAAACGTAACCTGACTTACTGCTTCACATTTCGTCCGCATTGTATGTACTCGTTTTGTAATCAGTTCCACATTATACCCTCTTTTCTATCTTTTTTTATCATTTCTGCTTTTACTTTACTCAAAAATAACCGGTTCATCCCTGTATTCCATCCGAATAACCAGATACGGATAGGACGGTTCGTCTTTTAAATTTTCTTCTTTGGGTCCAATCAGCATAGTCTGTACATGTATGGCATTCTCCCAAAGAGAAACATCCTCAATCCGGATACTGTAACCGCCTGTTTTCTGCTCTCCATACCCCTTTATCAGATACAAATTTCCCTGTTCCTGATAAGTAAGCTGAAACTCTTTTGTTTTATTTTCCTCTATCAACTCCTGCACTTTTTCCGGAAATTCCGCCTCTTTTAAAATGGTGTACTCGATTTTATCCTGTTTTTGTGCACTTACTTTTTCAATCGAACAGCCGGATAGCGCTAATAAAATGATAACAACCGACCACAATAACACTCCTGTATAGATTTTTTGCCTCATTTTGCCCTTCCTTCGCCGACTTACCAATAATGTATGCCAAAGAGCAAAAAAAAAGAACCCTGACCTTTTAGCCAGAGTTTTTTTTGATAATCTTATTATTTTCATTGATTCATTTCTTTTAACATTTCCAAAATCACATTCTGCGTATACGCACCAATATGTTTTTTCTCTTCTTTATCCAGTTTATCCGGATAAATCGGCTCGCCATATTCTACTATTACTTTTGCCGGTCGCATTTTCGGAAACTGCGCTTCAAAAATTCCGGCTGAATTGTGAATGGCAATCGGTACAATTGGACATCCAGCCTTGGTTGCAATCTTAAAACTTCCTTCATGGAACGGAAGCAGGTCGAGTTCGCTTTCATTTCGATTTCTTGTTCCTTCTGGGAAAATGCAGATAGAAATCCCATTTTTCATTTCTTCTATTGCCAAAAGGATTGTTTTCATTCCCTCTTTAATATTTTTACGGTCAAGGAAGAGACAATGAAGATAACGCATCCAGTTGGATAACAGAGGAATGGATTCCATTTCTTTCTTTGCAACATAACCGGTGACATCCGGGCAGAGTACATAAGTCAGCAGAATATCAAAGAAACTTCTGTGATTTCCGATATAAAGGACTGCTGTATCTGCCGGAACATTTTCATGTCCTTTTACCGTAATATCTGCTCCGGTAATTTTCAGGATAAAACGAAAGACTGCCTGGATAATGCGAAGAGAACTGATGTCTTTTGCACGTTTGTTGAATTTTCCAATGACCCATTCTACAAGCAAAATCGGAATGGATAAAATCAGATAACCGATGACTACGATACATACGCAAATAAAACGTATCATAAAAACCGCCTTTCTATACCGTATGGTATATTATTAATATTCAAGAGATATTATAAGCAAAAAGCTTTTGGATAGCAAGCCAAAAAACGGCAAAAAAGATTGTCGAAAAAAACAATTGAAAAAATTGTGTTTGTGTAGTATCCTATCCCTTACAGCTTTCGCACTGTATGTTGGATGGGAATTAGGAGAAAGGAGAAGTTATGGAAAAGAAAGCAGTAAAAAAACAGGGACTTGCCTCAAAGTTAATCGGGGATAAGAAGTTCTATAAGATGATTCTGCTGATTGCTGTTCCGATTATGATTCAAAATGGAATCACAAACTTTGTCAGTCTGTTAGACAATATCATGATTGGACGAATCGGAACAGAACAGATGTCAGGCGCAGCGATTGTCAATCAGCTTATTTTTGTATACAATCTCTGCATCTTTGGAGGTGTATCCGGAGCAGGTATCTTTACCGCCCAGTATTTTGGACAAAAAGACCAGGAGGGCGTCAGAAATACCTTCCGCTACAAGTTATGGATGGCACTGATTCTTACGGTATCAACCATTGTTATTTTTTTAGTTGGTGGAGACCGGCTGATTGAGCTGTATCTGCATGGAGAAGGTGCAAGGGAAAATGCAGCTGCAACTTTACTGTATGGAAAACAGTATTTGTGGATTATGCTTGTCGGACTTCCGCCATTTATGATGGTACAGGTTTACGCAAGTACCCTTCGTGAATGTGGCGAAACGGTTGTACCGATGAAAGCGGGAATTACAGCCGTTTTAATTAATTTATTATTTAACTATATTTTAATCTATGGAAAATTTGGAGCTCCGGTTCTTGGAGTAAGAGGTGCTGCGATTGCAACCGTACTTTCTCGATATGTAGAAGCCATTATCGTTATCAGCTGGACACACCGCCATAAAGAGAAAAACCCTTATATCGATGGACTTTATCGTACCTTAAAAGTACCGGCTTATATGACAAAGAAAATCTTGATAAAAGGAACACCGCTATTATTTAATGAGGCATTATGGGCAGCAGGAATGGCAATGCTGACGCAATGTTATTCGGTTCGTGGATTGAATGTCGTAGCCGGTTTAAATATTTCCAATACAATTAACAATGTCTTTAATATTGTATTTATTGCACTGGGAGATTCTGTCGCAATTGTAGTCGGACAGCTGCTTGGAGCAGGAGAAATGAAAAAGGCAAGAGAAACCGATACCAAGATGATTGCCTTTTCCGTATTTTGCTGTACCTGCGTGGCACTTGTGATGCTGATACTCGCACCATTCTTCCCATTGCTTTATAACACCAATGCAGAAGCAAGGGAACTGGCAAAATACTTTATCATGATCACCGCAATTTTCATGCCACAAAATGCATTTCTGCATGCTTCGTATTTTACCCTTCGTTCAGGTGGAAAGACGATTATCACCTTCTTGTTTGACAGTGTCTTTATCTGGTGTGTGAGTGTAACGATTGCATTTACGTTAAGCCGTTTTACGGCACTTCCGGTTATCGGAATCTATACGCTGGTACAGTTGGGAGATATTATTAAATGTGTCATTGGATTTATTTTAGTGAAAAAAGGCGTGTGGCTGCAAAATATTGTGGCTCATGAGGAATAAAAGAATGGGCTGGCATATCAAACTACTCGATATGTCAGCCCATTTTGTATTACTATGCAATTAACGTTTTTTCTGAACGATACCCATTCTAATCATATAAATTCCTGCCAACACAACAAGAAAAGCTACAAGCATCTTGATTTTTAAGTCCGGAATATAATAAGTGATAAGTGCAATCAAACACATTAACAAAACAGCAGAAATACATACATAAATTGTTTTTTTCATGATGATACCTCCTTACCTAATCAGCATACAAATCGAAACTATCGTTGTACTTTTCTATAGTTTCATTTTATCAGATGTACCATCATTTTTCTATTCGCAAAAGCAATAAACTTAAATTTCTTCTTTATTATTCTGCTAATTTCTTTACAATTTTTTCAAACTGCATAAAGTGAGATGCTTTTACTAAAATACTGTCACCTGGCAAAATTAATTCATCCAGTGCATCTTCTAATGCTTCTCTGTTTTCAAAGTATAATACTTTTTTTCCGTTTGAAACTTCTTTTGCCGCTTCTGCCATTTCTTTACATAATGTTCCTGTACACACAATCACATCAATGTCTTTTTCGGCAGCAAATCTTCCGACTTCACGATGCATTTCCACTTCATTTTTTCCAAGTTCTCCCATATCTCCAAGCAGGGCAACTTTTCGTCCGAGTGCATCCTGAAGCACTTCAAGGGAAGCTTTCATAGAAACCGGATTTGCATTGTAGCAGTCATCAATAACCATAATATTTTTCTTCTCATTTTCCAAGATATGGAAGCGTCCGCTTAAGGACTGTAAGCTCTCAATTCCAGCCTTGATTTCGTCTAAGGTTAAACCATAAGTTAAACCAACTGCTGTTCCTGCAAGGGCATTATAAACCATGTGGCGTCCCGGAATCGGAACGAGCACTTTAAAACTTTCATCTTTTACATGAATCCGACATTCAATTCCTTTTAAGCCTCTGCTCTCAATTTCATCGGCCCAGATTCCGTTTTTATTTTCCACACCAAAGAATACCGGCTTGATTCCTTTGACATCGGTAACGGTCACTAATTTGTCATCGTCTCCGTTTAAGATGACATGCCCGTCTTCTTTTAAGAAATCAAAAATCTCTGTTTTGGCTTTTAAAATTCCATCTCTTGATTTTAAGAATTCAAGATGACAAAGACCAATATTTGTAATCACGCAGGTATCCGGACGTGCAATTTTTGCCAGTCTGTGCATTTCTCCAAAGTCACTGATTCCCATCTCAAGGACTGCTATCTGATGTTCCGCACGAAGTCCAAATACGGTAAGTGGAAGTCCCAGTTCATTGTTAAAGTTTCCCTGTGTCTTTAACACATTATATTTCTGTCCAAGTACTGCTGCAATCATTTCTTTCGTACTTGTTTTTCCAACGCTTCCGGTAATTCCGACAACCGGAATCTCTAACTGTTTTAAATAAAATTCCGCAATGTCTTTTACTGCCTGTAAGGAGGATTCTACTTTAATGTATGGAAAGTTTGTCTCCCCAAGGTCTTTTTCACTTAGGGTTGCAAGTGCTCCTGCTTCCATGACCTGATCAATAAAATCATGCGCATCTACTCTTGCCCCTTTAATCGGCACAAATAAACCGCCTTTTGCCGCTTTTCTACTGTCTGTAAAAATACTCTGCACTTCCTGTTTTGCCTGTGCTTCACTGCCATGATAACTGCCATTACAAGCCTGTGCAATATGTTCTAACGTAAGATTTTTCATAATTTTTCTCCGCCTACTGGTATTTCTTTAAAGAAACTTCAATTAATTTTTCACATAATTCCGGGTAATCAATTCCAAGAACTTTTGCTTCCTGTGGAATCAGACTGGTTGGTGTCATTCCCGGAAGGGTATTTGCTTCAAGGCAGTACATTGCGCCAGTTTCATCCATGATAAAATCCAGTCTGCCATAAGCCTGAAGATTTAATACTTTGTAACCAAGTTCTGCATAAGTCTGCATCTGACTGGTCTGTTCCGGTGTAATTTTGGCCGGACAAGTTTCGATAGTTGAACCTGCATTGTATTTATTTTTATAATCATAGAAGCCCTGAAGCGGTGCAATCTCGATAATCGGATAGGCTTTTCCCTCTACTACTGCAACAGAGAATTCACGTCCTTTTACAAACTGTTCGACAACGATTTCATCTTCATAAGAAAATGCTTCTTTTAAAGCGTCAGCATATTCGGCATCATTATTTGCAATGCAGACTCCTACACTGGAACCGCCACAACAAGGTTTTACGATAACCGGATAGTTCATATCATAAGCAGAAAGTGCTGTTTCACTCTTTCCTTTAGCTAAAGTAACGCCCTTTGGAGTCGGAACACCTTTTGCTTCAAATACCATTTTTGTAATTCCTTTATCCATTGCCATTCCACTGCTGAGCGGGCCGGTTCCGGTATAAGGAATTCCCATTAACTCAAAGACAGACTGTACTTTTCCGTCCTCTCCATTTGCTCCATGCAGGGCAAGAAATACGATATCTGCTGCTTTACAGATAGAAAGTACATTCGGTCCAAAAAATTCTTTTCTGGTCTTTCCTGTTTCTTCCACTAATTTACTCATTTCTCTCATGCTGTCTGCTTCTGCTTTTACATCATAGACTTCAGGAAACAGTTCTTTCCCAAAAGATTCTTTTCCAAAATATACGTCTACTAAAACAGCTTTATGATTTTTCTGACGAAGTGCACTGCATACGCCTTCTCCTGATGAAATAGAAACATCTCTTTCTGTACTGTTTCCCCCTGCTAAAACTACGATATTCATTTTGTTTTCTCCCTTTTATTCTAATTATGAACTTTATAAAAGCCCACATTGATTTTTGTGTTTTCTTTATCCTAATCAATTTTTCTTTCTTTGTCAATGTTCCACTGCATTTGAAACACAATCTGCAATACAAAAAACACTTCCAAAAGAATTATCACCCCTGATACATACACTAATATATACAAAAAGAAGCTGTCACTCCACGATTTTTCCATCGCTAAAGCAACAGCTTCTCAAGTTTTAGTACACCACTACCGGCACACCTTTTTCAATATTATTAAAAATCTTTTCTGCATTGGCTTCTGGTGTATTGACACAGCCATGAGAACCGTTATTTAAATACTCGCTTCCACCAAATGTAGTTCTCCAGCTTGCATCGTGGATTCCAACATTTGCATAAAACGGCATCCAGTATTTAACCGGCGAGGAATAATCTTCCCCTACTAAGGTCGCATTTCTTTCTTTGTACATAATTGCATAAATACCTGTTTTGGTGTCATGCCCCAGATTATGATTTCCGGTTACGACATCTGTATCGACAAGTAATTGACCATTTTTATAAAACCACATGTGCTGTGCAGAAAGGCTGACTTCCACATAAGTATTTCCGATATCATTTGTGTCACGTACGTATCCCTTATATGTATATTCCGGTTCAATGGTCTGAGACTTTCCGCTTTTAATTGCCTCGATTAATTTTGTTGTGGTATCATTTCTTGCCATCAGCCAGCCATAATCTCCCCCGCTTACGGTAATTGTTTCACCGGTAGAGGTCTTAAACTGTCTTGGATAACCAAAGGTATCATATTTCTTTGCAAGTTCTACCACATACGCTTTTACTTTTGCTTCATCTAAGACTGCATTTCCATTTTCATCTGTTGTAACCCAGTCTTTAATTAAATTCTGGTCTACTACTTCCTGACGGTCTGAAAAATCAATTGTGATTTTTACTTTTAAGAATGCATTGCTCTGGTCTCTCTGCGCAATCAGATTTTTATCATCCTGATAAACAGATGGTTTTAAATAACAGTCAGAAGCTTCAAGGTCTACTTCTGTCTCTCCGGCTTTGACTGCCTTTGTGATAACCTCCGTTACCTTGTCTTTATCCAGAGCGGTTCCTTCTGTTTCCGGAACAATTTCGTACCCATTATCACCGACCTCTAAATGTGCATCGACCGGCTGCTGCATGTTTTCTTCTGCAAGACAAGTTAAACCATCAATTGCTGACGTTAATTTTTCTTCATCAACCGTGGTGGTTGCACTCATTGTATATTCATGTTTTTTTGTAAATGCAGTAATCCAGCCCCATGAATTCTGTCCTTTTAAAAGTTTTTCCACTTTTCCATCATCCACATAGCTGAGTCCTATCCTATCTGCAGAAATTGTTTCTGTATTATCTCCACGTTCTTTGATAGTAAGCGCATAGGAAGAAATTTCATCTGCCAGATGATTTTCCACGCTCTCAAGTGTCTTTCCAGAACAATTTACTCCATTTATCTTTGAACCCGGGAGAAAATGACTGGAAAAATAAAATGCTCCTGCCGCATAGAGTATCGCAAGCACTGCCACGCATGCAATCAGAATACCAATTATGATTTTCTTTGGTTTTGCGGTTTTTTTGTTACCACTTTCATTCTGTTCCATATTCCTACCCCTTTTTCTTTGATTCTTTTATTTTTCTTTTAGGCATTCCTTATTCTAATTCATCTTTATCCAAAAAGTAAAGCCCTATTCTGTGACCAAATTGTGATTTTTATCCAAAAATAGGCGAGATTCCTTTTCTTTGGAATCCCGCCCTTTATTTTTAATGTTCAAATGGCTTTTTTTATGCTTATTCTGCCAGTAATTTTTCTACACTGACTAATTTCACGCTTAATACAAAAATCTCTGTTGCTGTCTGTAATTCTTCTAAGGTCGGGAAACTTGGTGCAATACGGATATTAGAATCATGCGGGTCTTTTCCATAAGGATAAGTCGCTCCGGCATCTGTCATTTTCACTCCGGCTTCCGCTGCTTTTGCAACGATTGCCTTTGCACATCCTTCCATTGATTCAAAGGAAATGAAATATCCGCCTTTTGGATTGGTCCATTCACCGATTCCAAGTCCGCCGATTTCTTTTTCCAGTGTATTTTCCACTGCTTCAAATTTCGGTCTTAAGATTTCTGCGTGTTTCTTCATGTGTTCATGCATACCCTCGATATCTTTGAAGAAGCGTACATGTCTTAACTGATTAATTTTGTCATGACCAATTGTCTGAATTGACATGTGTTTTTTGATATCTTCCAAGTTTCTAGGAGAAGCAGCTACAGCTGCAATACCGGAGCCTGGGAAACTTACCTTTGATGTGGAAAGGAATTTATATGCAAGATCCGGATTTCCAGCTTTTTCACATTCTTCCAAAATCTCTAATAAGAAATCTTTCTCCTCGTATAAGTGATGGATGCAGTATGCGTTATCCCAGAAGATACGGAAGTCCGGTGCTGCAGGTTTTAATCTTGCAAAGCGTTTTACAGTCTCTTCTGAATAAGTAATTCCCTGTGGGTTAGAATATTTCGGTACACACCAGATTCCTTTGATTGCATCATCCGAACTTACCAGTTTTTCTACTATGTCCATATCCGGACCGGTTGGAGTCATCGGAACAGTAATCATTTCGATTCCAAAGTATTCTGTAATTTTAAAGTGACGGTCATATCCTGGTGCAGGACATAAGAATTTTACTTTGTCTAACTTACACCATGGAGTATTTCCACAGACACCATGTGTCATAGAACGGGAAATGGTATCAAACATCACATTCAGACTGGAGTTTCCAAAAATAATAATTTTATCAGGAGTTACCTCTGTCATTGCTCCAAGAAGTCTTCTTGCTTCCGGAATACCTTCTAACAAACCATAGTTACGACAGTCAATTCCTGCTTCACATTTAAGCTTATCTGTGCTCTTTAATTCTTCAAGCATATCCATAGCAAGTTCAAGCTGTTTCTTTGACGGTTTTCCTCTGGACATATCGAGGTTTAAACCTTTTGCTTTTACTTCTTCAAATTCTTTTTCTAACTGGGCTTTCAGCACCTGCAGCTGTTCTTTGTTGAGTTCTCTGTACGGTGTCATGGCTCTCCTCCTGATTTTTTCAATTTGCCATCCAATTCATTTTTCTTCGGCTTACTAAGCAGTATTGTATGCTACTTTATGACTGATTGTCAAGTCTTTCTTGCATTTTCATCGTTTTTTATCTCTTATACACGAATTTTTGTGTTTTAAATGCAATTTTTTATATAAAATCTTGCATATTTACACCGTCACCCTTTTTTTAATCGTTTTATGAGCACCACTATTTCATGTACCGCAAGCGGAACCGCCGAAATTCCCAACAGCCACAGCCATTCTCCCATCAAAAGGCGACGGGTCTGAAATGCTTCCACCAGCCACGGAATCTCTGTCACTGCCACTTGAAGTGCAAGCCCTGTAAAAAAAGAAAAAATCATAACCGGATTTTCCAGATGATTCATCTGAAAAATAGATTTCTCACAATCCCTCATTCCGATTGCATGAAATAACTGCGAAATTCCAAGCACCGTAAATGCATAAGTCTGTCCGCCTGTCAGAAACGCATACAAAGTAATCGCACCAATCAAAAGCCCATACCCAATCGTAAGCAGCCATCCTCCATGCGCAAACAGGCTTTCCTTCTCATCTCTTGGCTTCTTTGCCATCAACAATCCGGTATCATTTTTATCTACACCAAGCGCCAGTGCCGGAAGGGAATCTGTAATCAGATTCACCCATAAAATATGGCTTGCTTTTAATGGCGATGGCATCGAAAATGCAATCGACACAAACATCGTCATAATTTCTCCAAAGTTTGAGGACAATAAAAATAAAATCGACTTTTTAATATTGACATAAATACTGCGCCCCTCTTCCACTGCTTTTTCAATCGTGGAAAAATTGTCATCTGCCAAAATCAAATCTGCCGCATTTTTAGCCACATCTGTTCCATTTGCGCCCATCGCAATTCCGATATCTGCTGCATGAAGGGACGGTGCATCGTTTACTCCATCTCCTGTCATTGCCACAATTTTTCCATTTTTCTTAAATTCTTTTACAATTTTTACTTTATGTGCCGGTGTTACCCTTGCAAACACACGGATGTCATTCATTTTAGAAGAAAATTCTGCATCACTCATTGCATCTAATTCTTCTCCGGTCACACACTGCTCTCTTTTTCTTGCAATACCGGTCATTTTTGCGATTGAAAATGCCGTTTCCTGATAGTCACCAGTAATCATTACGACTTGAACTCCTGCACGTTTTAATTGATAGACTGACTGGTTTACTTGTTTTCTTGGCGCATCCATCATTCCGGCAAGTCCTGCAAATACCAGATTTTTCATAATACTGCTTTCATTCCAGTCTGATACATGTTCTTTAAAAGCCAGTGCCAGCACCCGAAGTCCCTCTTCTGCCATCCCTTCCATTACTCGTCTGATTTTCATTTTCTGAATCTGTCCAAGCGGTTCTATCTTTCCTCCTATCCACCAGAAACTACAGACTTCCAACAGATAATCACAGGCACCTTTTATATAAGCGCATACTTGACTCTGATCTTTATGCAGCGTAACCATGTATTTTTTATCTGAATCAAACGGAATTTCTTCCAATCTCGGATAACGTTCTTCCAACCGCTCTCTTGATATCCCCATCTGTTCTCCCATAGAAAGAAGTGCAAGTTCTGTGGAATCCCCCAGTTCCGTCTTTCCGATTACTGCATTATTACAAAGCAAAAATCCCTGCATCAAACGGGAAAATTCTCTTGGTCGAACCTGAGAAACCGATAAGGTTTTATCCTCCGCATAAAGTTTCAACACTTTCATTTTATTTTCCGTCAACGTTCCGGTCTTATCAGAACAAACCACACTGACCGCTCCAAGTGTTTCTACAGCTGGTAATTTACGAATAATCGTATTGGCTTTTGCCATTCTTGCCACACCAAGTGCCAGTACAATCGTTACAACCGCAGGAAGTCCTTCCGGAATTGCTGCAACTGCCAGAGAAATGGATAACAACAGCATCTGTAACAGATTTCTATGTTGAAGCACTCCCATCAAAAAAAGTAACAGACATAAGAAAACAGCCGCCTTACTCAAGATTTTCCCCAGATCTCCCAATCTCTTTTGAAGCGGTGTCATTTCATTTTCCTGTTCATTTATCATCTTGGCTATTTTTCCAAGCTCTGTCTCCATCCCCGTTGCAACTACAATTCCTTCTCCATTTCCCTTCACAATTTCCGTAGATAGAAACAGCATATTTTTTTGTTCAGAGGCTGTAACCTCCTGCTTCATCGTCTCGCAGGCTTTCCTTACTGCCGTGGATTCTCCGGTCAATGCCGACTCATTTACTTCAATTCCCTTACACAAAAACAAACGAATGTCTGCCGGAACCTGGTCTCCGGCTTTCACTTTTACAACATCGCCTTTTACAAGTTCTTCTGCCGGAATTTTTCGGTAAGTCCCATTTCTTTTTACCGTGGCTTCCGGTGCTGTCATTTTCTTTAAGGCATCCATCGCCTTTTTCGCTTTTCCCTCCTGTACTACACCTATCATCGTATTTAAACCAATCACGAATAAAATAATTGCCGTATCACTAAATTCTCTAAGCAGAATAGAAACAGACGCTGCCATAAAAAGGACAAAAATCATCGGGTCATTTAACTGTTTTTGAATCCGGTCTATCGTTGTCTCTTCCCTGACTTTTTTTAATCGGTTTTTCCCATCTGCCTTTAACCTTTTCTCTGCTTCCTGTTGCGTCAGTCCAGCTTTCTCATCTGTATGAAATCTTTTACACACTTCGCCACATTCCATTTGTTCGTACATAAGCCCTCCTGATTTTTCATACTGACCTGTCGGTAGTTTCTTCCCTTTTGCAGGTTCGTATCTTAACAATGATATATTCTATCTCAATGTATGCAGATATTTTTTCAAGAATAACTCATTTCTGTTTGATTTGCGCATTGCCTCGACTTTGCGCTTCTGCTATACTAATTAACGAATATGAAGAAAATTGATACCTTTTGACACTCATATCATATTTTTAGTTAACTAATAAATAGAAAGGATTTCACTATGTGGATTGCAGACCAATGGAAAGATTATGAAGTCATTGATACTTCAAATGGAGAAAAATTAGAGCGATGGGGCGATTATCTTCTGGTTCGTCCAGACCCTCAGGTCATCTGGGATACTCCAAAAACTCACAAAGGATGGAAAAAAATGAATGCGCATTACCACCGCAGTAAAAAAGGCGGCGGAGAATGGGAATTTTTCGACCTGCCAAAGCAGTGGACCATTCAGTATAAAAATTTAACCTTCAACTTAAAGCCATTCAGTTTTAAACATACCGGACTGTTTCCGGAGCAGGCAGCAAACTGGGACTGGTTTTCTGAAAAAATCAAAAATGCCGGTCGTCCGATTAAAGTATTAAATCTCTTTGCCTACACGGGCGGGGCAACTCTTGCCGCTGCTGCTGCCGGTGCTCATGTTACCCATGTGGATGCTTCAAAGGGTATGGTTACCTGGGCAAAAGAAAATGCCATTTCTTCCGGACTCGGTGATGCACCAATCCGCTGGCTGGTTGATGACTGTGTCAAATTTGTAGAACGTGAAATCAGACGTGGAAATCACTATGATGCCATTATCATGGACCCGCCATCTTATGGACGAGGACCAAAAGGAGAAATCTGGAAAATTGAAGAGGCAATTCACCCATTAGTAAAGCTCTGTGCTAAACTTTTAAGTGACAATCCTCTGTTTTTCCTGATTAACTCCTATACAACCGGACTTGCTCCTGCTGTTTTAACTTATATGATTTCAACCGAATTAAAACAGTTTAACGGAAAAGTAGATTCACAGGAAATCGGTCTTCCGGTTACCGAAAGTGGACTGGTGCTTCCATGTGGAGCTTCCGGACGTTGGGAATCCATCGACAAGTAAGACGAAAGAAAAAGAGGTGTAAACTATGTTTGGTTCAACATTTGGAAATCTGTTTAAAGTTACAACCTGGGGAGAATCTCATGGAAAAGGCATCGGTGTTGTGATAGACGGATGCCCTGCCGGACTTCCGCTTTGTGAAGAGGATATTCAAACTTATCTTGACCGCAGGAAACCAGGACAGTCCCGTTTTACCACCATGAGAAAGGAGGCAGACCGCGTGGAAATTCTTTCCGGTGTCTTTGAAGGAAAGACTACCGGTACTCCGATTTCCCTTATGGTAAAAAATACCGACCAGCGTTCTCATGATTACAGTGAAATCGCCAATTATTATCGCCCGGGACATGCAGACCGTAATTACGATATCAAATACGGATTCCGCGATTACCGTGGGGGCGGACGTTCTTCCGGACGTGAAACCATCGGTCGTGTTGCTGCCGGTGCAGTTGCGGCGAAAATGTTAAAATCTCTTGGAATTCAGATTTCTGCCTATACTTTGTCCATCGGACCTGTTGCTATTAATAAAGAAAAATTTGATTTATCGGAAGCTGAAAATAATCCGCTTTATATGCCCGATGCAGAAGCTGCAAAAAAAGCTTCCGACTATCTTGAAACCTGCATGCAAGAACAAAATTCTGCCGGTGGAATGGTGGAATGTATGATTACCGGCGTGCCTGCCGGAATTGGCGAACCTGCCTTTGAGAAATTAAATGCCAACCTTGGAAAAGCCATTCTTTCTATCGGAGCTGTAAAAGCTTTTGAAATCGGAGATGGAATTGCAGTTGCACAATCCGACGGACTTCATAATAATGATGCTTACTGTGCAGATGAAGCTGGCCACATTACGAAAAAGACCAACCATTCCGGTGGTATCACAGGCGGAATCAGCGACGGATGTGAAATTTTATTCCGAGCAGCATTTAAACCGACTCCATCTATTTCTGCCACTCAGGAAAGTGTTACAAGAACCGGCGAAAATCTGGATATCTCAATCAAAGGACGTCATGACCCGATTATCGTTCCAAGAGCGGTTGTTGTAGTAGAATGTATGGCTGCCCTGGTTATCTTAGATGCCATGCTTGCCGGAATGACAAGCCGATTTGATTTGGTTCAGAAATTTTTCCGGGAATTGTATTAAAACAAGGGAGAGAGTATTTTAACCAACTATACTCTCTCCCTTGTTTTAAAGTCCAAATCCATCTCTGACAATCTTTGCCAGAATTTCATGACCTTTTGCGGTCAAATGAATACAATCTGTGGTGATGGCATCATGTCCCAATCTTTCAATCTCGCGATTAAGAGGTTCTTGAACCGAAATAAATCTTGCGTGGTAATTACGCGCCAGTTTTCTAATATTCTTTGACATCTTTTTCTGCCAAGGCACCCAATTTTCATATTTTCCATCTTTTGGGAAAATAAACGGCTCCAGTGTGATGATTTCTGCCTGCGTCTCTCGGGATAAATCAAATAACATTTCGTGATAAGCACGAATACTATCTTCCAACATATACAATTTTTCATGCTCTGTTGTGTCGGCTTCTGCTATCAGTCCTACATCGTTAATTCCTACAAGGATACTTACATAATTCGGATGAAACGCAATACAGTCCTTATGCAGGTCTTCTGCAATTCGTTCCGTAATGTAACCATCAACTCCCTGATTTAAAACATTCCAATTCTGACTGACGGAGTCTGCAAATCCCTTTACATACCCATTCCCAAGCGGCGGACAAGAGGTGGTTCTCCCCGCATCTGTAATACTGTCACCTAAAAATACAATTACACCCATGGCTATTCTCCTTCAGCAATGGACTTTTTGTCCACCTAATTGTATAACATCTATTTTAACTGAAAATGACACTTATTGCAAATAGTAATTTTGTGAAGTCTTAACAAAAATCTTTTTTTATGTCATTTTAACTGGACATTGGGCGAAATAAAGTATATAATCATTCACATCTTAAATTCTTAGTTCACTTCGTCGAAGTCATTTTTATTCCTTATTTTCATGATTTTTCCATTATTTTTACCAATTTTCTCAGAAAGGACTGGTATATTTATGCCTTTACAGGCTCAATTTCTGCTTTTTTTATCTGCCGGAGCTCTCTGCTGTGATTTATTCTTGCAAAAAGTTCCAAATCTCTGGATTTTTCTTGGTATTCTTCTGGGTTTCTCTTATCAGATATTTCAAAACGGCTTTTTTGGTCTGCTTTTCTCCCTGAAAAATTTTTTTCTTCCCATCCTGATTTTATTTCCACTGTTTATTTTTCACGCAATGGGGGCTGGAGATTTAAAGCTTTTTGGTACGCTTGGCATTTTTCTCAATTTTTCCGACATTTTTTCCTTGATTGCTTTTTCATTCTTCATCGGCGCATTGATTTCCTGCCTGCTGTTTTTAAGCTCTGCCTATTTCTTAGAACGAATTTCTTATTTCTTTTCTTATGTCTCCGATATTTTTTCCAAAAAACAAATTCATCCCTATATGAAATCCGGAAATCGTCCTGAACATTTTCATTTTACAGTTCCCATTTTTCTTGCCACCCTGCTCTTAATTGGAGGATTTTGTTTATGACCAAAAAAATCATTGCACTTTACGATTCTAACGAAGATTTTATCTGTCGTCTCTGTTCTGGCTTTCAACAAAACTGCACTCTTTCTTTAGAGTTTCTCCCCTTTACTTCTCTCGAAAAACTTCTTACGTTTCATTCTGACCATTCAATTTCCATGCTTCTTACCACAGAAGCCATGCTGACACCACAGCTTATTTCTCTATTTTCTGAAACTTTGATTCTACTTTCTGAAGAAAATCTCTCTTATAAGAAAAATCTGCCCTGTCTTTTTAAGTATCAACCATGCAGTCAGCTTTTTCAGGACTTAATGAAACTTTGTTCCAATCAGATTTTCTTAACAATGGAACATTCAACAAATTCTGACACTCAAAACCTGACGCTCATCGGCATCTATTCTCCGGTTGCACGCTGTGGAAAAACTGCATTTGCACTTGCAGCTTCCCAGTTTCTTTCCGAAAAAAATCCAACTCTTTTTATCAGCTTTGAATCCTGTTCCGGTCTGTCTTATTTTCTTTCTAATAACACCACTTACACCATCGGCGACCTTTTTTATCTGCTGCGCCACAAAAAAGAAAATCCTTTTGCGTTTCTTGCTTCACTAATTCAAAAAAATGGATCGCTTCATTATCTCCCTCCTGTCTATGTTCCGCAGGATATCTGGAATCTTACTTCCGCCGACTGTGAAGCGCTCTTCGCTCTTTTTGCTATGGAAGAAAATCCCTATCAGACTCTGGTTCTCGATTTTGGTCCAAATCTTTCTGCTGTCTTTCCTGTTTTTTCTGAATGTAATACCTTGTTTCTGCCTAATTTAAAAGAACCTGTTTCTATGGCAAAATCAGAACAGTATAAAGCCTATTTAACGAACACAAAACAGGAACTCATTTTAGAAAAAACTCATTCTTGTTTTCTTCCCCCTCCTGATAGTTCTCATTTTCCAGATTCTTTTTTATCCGGTGTATTTGGTGATGCCGTAAAATACGAACTTTCCAAAGCCGGATACCTTTAATTTTCTCTTTTAATTTCAATCAGCTTTTTATCTTTTATAGCTTATCTTTTCTTTTTTTAATTTTTTAAGTTTTCAAAGGAGACATAGTTATGGATTGTTTTTTAACCTTACAAAATCAGCTTTTTGAGCAGTTAAATTCTTTATGGGAATCCGATGATGAAGAAATTCTCGAAAAAATTGACGAACTGCTTTTGCAGGAGGGCTCAAACTACGGTCTGAGCCTCAATGAAAAAGCCAATCTTAGAAAAGAGTTATTTCGCTCCATCCGAAAACTCGATGTGCTTCAAGAACTTCTCGAAGATACCAGCATTACCGAAATTATGGTAAACGGATGGGACAAAATTTTTATTGAACGGGAAGGACACTTGATTACATGGAATAAGACTTTTACTTCAAGCGGAAAACTTGAAGATGTAATTCAACAGATTGTTGCCCGCTGTAACCGTGTCATTAATACCCTGCATCCGATTGTGGATGCAAGACTGGAAAACGGTGCCCGTGTCAATGCAGTCATTCCGCCGATTTCTGTGGATGGTCCGATTTTAACCATTCGACAATTTCCTAAAGAAGCCATCACAATGAAAACTCTGCTCGAAAAGCAAAGTATTACCAAACAGGGATTATCTTTTTTGCTCCCTCTGGTAAAAGCACGTTATACCATTTTAATCGGCGGTGGAACCGGAGCCGGAAAAACGACTTTTTTAAATGCACTTTCCGCTTATATTCCAAAAGATGAACGCATTATCACCATTGAAGATAATGCTGAGCTTCAAATCCAGGGAATCCCAAACCTTGTCCGTCTTGAATGTCGAATGGCAAATATCGAGGATTCACAGGAAATCACAACTGCTGACTTATTAAAAACGGCACTTAGAATGAGACCCGACCGGATTATTGTCGGTGAAGTCAGAAGCGAAGCAAGCGAACTGCTTCAGGCAGTCAATGTTGGTTCAGAAGGCAGCCTTTCTACCATTCATGCAAACAGCTGTGCCGATATGGTCAGCAGACTTGAAACCCTTGTGCTGGTTCACTTGAATATGCCGATTACTGCCATCCGCCGTCAGATTGTCTCAGGCTTTGACCTTTTTATTCATCTGGGACGTCTGCGTGACAAAAGCCGTAAAGTGTTAGAAATCTCTGAACTGGATGGACTAAAAAACGGAGAAGTACAGTTAAATCCTATTTTCTGTTATGAAGAAGAACAGGGGCTTGTCTTTAAAAATCATCTGAAACACACTGAAAAATTAGAAAGGGCAGGAATTTCTTATGAAACCCTCTTATGTGAAACTATCTTATGACCATTATACCTTTTCTCTTCGAGAACGGATTCAGTATTCGGTCTTCTCTCTGATTTTGTGCTTCCTTGTCAATGACTTATGCTACCGAAACGTGATTTCTTTTTTTCTTCTTCTGCCCTTTTGTTTTCTGTATCTTCCTTTTAAGAAAAAACAGCTTCTTTATGAGAAGCGAAAACGGCTTTATCATCAGTTTCGGGATGCATTAAATTCTATTGATGCCGCTGTTTCTGCCGGCTATTCTCTTGAAAATGCAGTTTCGGAAGCAAAAAAAGATTTAATGCGTATTTACGGAACTTCCAGCGAAATGGTTCTTGAATTATCTTACATGGAATCTCAGATGCTTCTCAGTGTTCCGGTAGAAAAATTATTTTATGAACTTGGTAAAAAAAGTCAGGTAGAAGATATCCGTAACTTTTCTGAGATTATTGCACAGGCAAAACGAACGGGTGGAAATCTTCGGGAAACTTTGGAAAAAAGTGCACGCATCATCGAAGAAAAAATTGACGTCAAAAAAGAAATTGACTCTCTGCTTTCTGCAAAAAAAATGGAACATACCTTTATGAGTCTTATGCCCGCCGGAATTATTCTTTATATGCGTCTTACCTCTCCAGGCTTTCTTGATGTTCTCTATCACAATATAGCCGGAGTCTGTATCATGACAATCTGCCTGATCTTGTACCTGACAGCATTTTTCTTTGGCAGGAGGATGGTTCAAATTGAAATCTAAAACAAAACTAAACTCTAAAACAAACTTAAACTCTAAAGCAAAATTAAAACCTAAAGCAAACTTGAAACCTAAAGCAAACTTGAAACCAAGCCTAAAAGATGCAAAGGAACAAACCCTGCTGCGAGTCAGTATTTTTCTGATTCTCTTTGGAAATCTTCTGGGAATTTCTCTTGGATTATGGCAGAGCCGACATCCCGATATTGTTACTGATTTAAAACGTAGCGAATACAATGAAAGCATTCACGAAGAATCCCTGAAATTTCAGACAGACGATGGAAAAACACACCATATTACACTGAAAGTTCCATCCAAAACCTACAGCAAAGAGGAATCACAGACTCTTTTAGATGAAGCCTCAAAAAAACTGGATTCTTCCATTCTTGGAAAAAATAAGAGTTTTTCTTCCATTCATACACCGCTTTCTCTTCCCGAATCTCTTCCTGATTGTCCTGTTCAGCTTTTTTGGACAACCTCTGACCCTAAAATACTCGACTATACCGGTGCTATCGGAGAAGATGTCCCTTCTAAGGGTGCTTCCGTTACGCTTCGCTGTCAGCTTTCGCTTGAAGAAGAGACGCTTTCATGGCAGAAAGAGCTTTATGTTTATCCTGAAAAATTAAGCAAAGAAAAATCATTAAATGCCTCCATTCAAAAAGCAGTTACAAATGATTCTTCAAGCAATCCAACCCTTGCTCTTCCTGATTCAATTGACGGGCAGCATCTATTCTTTTATAAAGAACCCGCAAAGACTGGTCTTTTTGTCTGTATCTTCTTCAGCTTGCTCGGTTTCTTACTTCTTCCATTGAAACGGCAAAAAGAACAAGAAAAAATAGAAAAGCAAAAAGTACTGATGCAAAGAGATTATCCCGATCTTGTCAGTAAACTGCTGTTGTTTTTGCATGCCGGTCTTACGATACGTGCAAGTCTTGAAAAAATTGCAGACGATTATCAGAAAAATTACCGGAGTCAAAATCTGCCCAAACGTCCTGCTTACGAAGCACTTTTAGAGACCTGTCATGAATTAAAAGGTGGACTGTCACAGCCTCGTGCTTATGAAAATTTTGGCAGCCGCTGTCCCTGTCCGGAATACAAAATTTTATCTGTACTTTTAATTCAAAACTTAAAAAAAGGAAATCAAAATACTCTCCTGCTCTTAGAGAAAGAGGTCACGGACGCCCTTGAAAATCGCAAACGAAAAGCACGGATTCTCGGAGAAGAAGCACAGACAAAACTTCTCTTTCCCATGCTTTTACAGCTTGTAATCGTTCTGGCACTTCTAATGCTTCCCGCATTTCTAAGTTTTACCTAATCGATTTATCTATATTTTTAGATTTTACCTGATTTATTTAGCCATTAAAGTCAAACACACATTTTCCTTAGAAAGGAGGTGAGACTTATGAAACAGAATTTACTAAAACTTTTTCTGGAAGATGAATCAGGCGTAACTGTTATTGAAATTGTACTGATTTTGGTTGTTTTAATCGGACTTGTCATTATTTTCAAAAATCAGCTCAATTCTTTGATTCAATCACTCTTAGACAAAATAACAAAACAAAGCAGTTCTATTTAACAGGAGGATTTATCTGTGAAGAAATGCAGAGGAAGTATGACGATTACGATGTGCCTGATTTTTTCTATCCTGCTCTCTCTTCTCCTCTCGGGTATTCAGCTTGCCCGAACTCAGGCAGGACGGATTCAGGCAATGCATGCAGCCGATACCGGTATTTATTCTATTTTCGCCCAATATGATAAGGATTTATTAGATTCTTATGATTTATTCTATCTTGATGCCGGCTACGGAAGCAGTCAAGTTAATCCTTCCTTTATCGTCCGGCAGATGGAATCTTTTATGAAGCCCACACTCGCAACAAGTCTTACCAGATGTCAGATTCAAAGTTGTGCAATCACCGGGTATGTGCTTTCTACGGATGAAAATGCACGTTCTTTTATGGGGCAGGTCTCCCGGGCTGTTAAAAATCAACTTGGAACACAAGCCATCTCTTCTTTAAGAGATTTCCTTGAACAGACGGACTCTACCCTTAAAAATCAGGAAGAACAAAAAGAACAAGGACTACCAGACATGGAATTTGATGTCACAGAAGCAGAAGAACACCCTCCCGCATTTACAGAAACCAATAATCCTATCGCCATCTTAAAACGATTGCGTGAACTTGGCATCCTTGGTCTGGTACTGCCCTCAGACCGGCAGGTTTCCCAAAAAGAAATTTCTCTTACAGATACACTTTCTCACCGCACACTTCAAAAAGGCATGGGCACTCTTCAAAGTCAGAACAGCGATTCCGGTAAATTATTAATGCAGGCTTATGTTATGGACAAACTTGGAAATTATATCACCGAAAAAGACGGACATGCCCTAAGTTATGAAGCTGAATACATAATCGGTGGTCGTGCTTCCGATGAAGAAAACCTAAAAGCAACCGTCCACCGGCTGATTGCAATTCGTGAAGCAGCCAATTGTGTGTATCTTTATACTGACCCTCAAAAACGAGAAGAAGCAGCTATGACCGCCGCTGCCTTATGTTCCCTTCTTTTAATTCCAGAGGGCATGGCAATCGCAGAAGCACTTATTATTGCCGGATGGGCTTATGCCGAAAGCCTGCTTGATGTAAGACAGCTCATGCTTGGAGGCAGTGTTCCGGCAATTAAATCGACTGAAAGCTGGCAGCTAAATCTCTCACAGATTGGACAAATTTTCACTCTTCTCCAAAGCGATACCATTCGCTCCCATTCCGGGCTTAATTATCAAAATTATCTGCATCTTCTTTTGTATTCTTCTTCTGAACAGACACAGGCATTTCGATGCATGGATATGATTGAACAGAATATTCGAACACTTCCAAAACGTTCTTCATTTTACATAGATTCCTGCATTGAAAGCCTGGAGACAGAAACAATTTTTACAGGTCCGCAACAGAAAACCTGGAGTGCTGTACGCACTTACGGGTATGATATGTAACCGATAACCCTTTTTACACTCATGTATTCTCACAAAAGTCAAGTGGATATTCGCAATTAAAAGCCAGGAACTTTTTTGATTCGGTCAAATACCAAAAGACTTCGAGGATATATACATTCCAGGAGGATTTATGGATAAGATAAACGACTCTGTAAATAGAACTGACAGGCTTAATTTAAAATCAAACTATTTAAAATCAACACGAAAGGAAAAATACTCTCTTCAGCCCTCTGCAAGCCTGACTGTAGAAAGTGCATTTGTCTTTCCATTCTTCTTCCTGGCTATTGTAATCCTTGTTTTATTTCTTGATTTATATCGGATTCAGTCAGTCATTCAAGCATCTCTTAGCCAAAGCAGCCGGGAACTCGGAATGTATGCTTACTGCGAATCTGACACTGAATCTTCTCCTGTTGGCGCAGTTTCCAGTGCCCTATGCATCGCTTATGCAAAAACTCAGCTTTCCAACGCACTGAAAGAAGAAGCTCTGCCCCAGATTTTGGGACATAAAAATGGCATCTCTCTTTTGATGTCCTCTTACCAAAATGGACGGATTACCTTAAAAGCCTCTTTTTTATACAAAAGCCCTGTCGCTCTGATTCCACTTCAGCCAATTCCTGTTACCATCGTATCTTCTGTTCATGCATGGACTGGCTATGATTCCAACAATACGGATATGGATACTTCTGATTCCGAAGAAATGGTTTATGTGACCGATTATCAAGGTGTCTATCATACCTTTTCCGATTGTACTTATCTTTCTCTTTCTGTTACAACTGCTTCAAAATCCAATCTTTCTTCTCTTCGCAATGTTTATGGAGAAAAATACCATCCCTGTGAGCGCTGTGTCCGCTCCTCTTCTAACCAGAACACTTTTTATATTACGCAAAGCGGAAACCGTTATCACAGCAGTTCTTCTTGTGGCGGATTGACCCGTCACGTAAGACTTATCAAGAAATCCGAACTACAAAATCTACATCTATGTTCCCGATGCTCACAACGAAATGGAGGTCATTAAATCTATGCAAAGCAAAATCGCTGTCTTATTTTTTTTAGCTTTTATGGGATTGGAAGATTTCAAAGACCAATGCGTCTCCCTTTGGAAAATTTTACTTTTTCTTATAACCGGAATCTTTTATTTCTGTATTCAGTATCAGTGGATTTCAATTCCGATTTTTTCCAAAATGCAGACTTCTCTTACTTCCGGTTTTCCCGCCCTTCCCGCAATTTTTCTTTCCGTTCTGCCCGGAACTGCACTGTTATTATTATGCTGGATTTCAAACGGTGCAATCGGTTTGGCCGACGGATTGATTGTGCTTGCCCTTGGCATCTGGATTGGGTTCTGGGAATTACTCGGAGTCTTATCCGGTGCTTTTTTTCTTTCTTTTTTCGTGGCAGGATTTTTATTCTTCTTTCATAAAAAAAACCGCACTGAAACCATCCCCTTTATTCCATTTTTACTGGCCGGCATGTTCCTGAATCTGTTTTTTTCCCAATCGGTTTAAGGAGGAATCGACATGACAAAGTTAAAACTTCGTGGCAGTTATACCGTAGAAGCTGCCTGTTTAAGCGGTTTATTTCTACTGGTTATTTTTGCCTCTCTTTTTTTAATAATTGGAACACTTCATCATAGCATCCGTACAAATGCATCTCTTGAAGCTTCTGAACTTGGAAGCATACAGTCTGTCAGAAAGAATCAAGACGGGCTCTCTACTGCAAATCTCAGAATCCACTGGGAAACAGGTGGTTATTCTGTTTCCGGAAGCAACCATGAAGTCCTTGTTTCCTTTGAAGAACAATTCCGTTTTCCAATTTTTAACTTAAACTGGCACATCAAAGGCACATCCCATTCTAAAGTGATACAACCGGTTCTTTTTATTGAAAAAATCAAAAAAGCTCAGGCATTGTGCAATATTTCCGGTAGCAATTCCCAATAAAATCACACCAGGATATTCCATATCCCCGCACACAGCTACTGACTCGCAATGAAATAACTTTAACTCTAAAATTTTTATTCAGGAGATAAAAAATATGGATATTTCTTATAAACGTGAACTCAATCACAGCTATCTTATTTTAAAAAATGAAAATCAACAGGCATTATCCGATTACCCTGCAAAGATGCTGTTTTCCAATTCAATTAAAGGACTGTTACCATGCATCCCTCGTCTGATTGATGGAGAAACTTCTCTTTACTATGAAATTACTTCACGGCAAAGTCTGTCTCAAATATATGAAACAAAAAAATTCAATTCTAACGACTTGAAAGCTTTATTTGAAGCACTCTTAAATACAATTACCTGCATGGAGGATTATCTGCTTGACGCTGACCTCCTGCTTCTTTCTCCCGATTACATTTATCAGGATTTTGAATCTTCTTTTTATTTTTGCTGTTTTCCACTTGAACCAGCTTCGTCTGATAAAGATTTTATCTCTTTAACCGAATATCTTCTGCCTAAAATTAACCATGAAGATAACAATGCCGTACTTTTAGGCTATGGACTGTACAAAGACAGCCTTGAGTCACCACTTTGTCCTGCTCTCTTAAAAACCGCACTTGCAAAATTAAAATCTAAAGAACCCGATGTTCAAAACCTCTATCACTCAAATGTTTTTCAAAAACAGAATCTCCATCCCGATAATGAAGATTCCCCTTCACAAGACGTCATGACGTCCTTTTTTGAAGAAGAGACCTTGCACGAAAAAACTTCTATCGGGTGGCTGATTGGGATTTTACTTTCACTTTCCGCCTTTTTTGTCTGTATCTATTTCTGCCTGCACTATCGTCTGATTTCTATTTCTCAGGCCATCCTCAATTTCCTTCTTTTTATTCTTCTTGGTGGAGGTTCTCTTCTTATCTTTCTTCTTACTTCAAGACATCAAAAAAAGAAGTCTGAGTCAATTTTTGATTTTGCTTCAGACTTCTTTTCCCATTCAAACTCCTCTTCTAATTCAGATTTCTCCTCTGATTCAGGTTTTTCTTCTAATCCAGGTTCTTCCAACTCAAATTTTTCTTCTGATTTTGAAGCTTCTACGCCTCAAATGCCAAACCCTCAATCTCCCGCTTGTTCTTCCGACACAGTACTGCTTCAACCAGACAACTCTGCCCAAACACCATCTGCCTCTCTGACTGTTTTTGAAAATGGACAGCCCCTCACCGTTTTCTTAACGGAAGAATTTCTGCTTATCGGAAAACATCCTGAACTTGCCGGTCTCTGCCTCTCTATTCCAACTGTCAGCCGTCTGCATGCCAGAATCCGAAAAGATGCCGCCTGCTTTTTCATTATGGATTTAAATTCCAAAAACGGAACTTTTATAAACGGTAAACCACTTTCTCCTCAGGAAGAATATCAGCTTTGTGATAACGATAAGATTCAAATCAGCGAAGTAGAGCTTATCTTTCATGACTCACAGATTAATCTTAACAAACGATAAAATCTGCAAATTTCGCATTTACTACCCTTGCCAGCTCCTGCGGATTTACTTTTATTGTAGACCCAATCCTTCCCCCACTGACATAAATCATGTCAAAGGTTTCGGCACTTTCCTGAATAATCGTCGGATACAGTTTTTTCATACCAAGTGGACTGCATCCTCCACGAACATAACCTGTTACTTTTGTAATATCTTTTACATGAATCATTTCGATTGATTTTTCGCCCAGCACTTTTGCTGCTTTCTTTAAATCTACTTCTTCTGCAATCGGAATGACCAGCACATAATACTCTTTGCTTTTTCCCTGCGCTACCAGAGTTTTAAAAGACTGTTCCACTGGTGCACCGGTCTTTTCTGCGGTATGAAGCCCATCGATAAATTCATCGCACTCATAATTAATTGTTTCATAAAAAATTTTGTTTTTGTCCAAAATTCTCATTGCGTTTGTTTTTACTTCTTTGTCCTTATGTTTTGCCATTTTTACTTTCCTCGTTTTTGTTGCTTACAAATTCATTTCTTTACATATACTAAAGTATAAACGAACTCACTTTAAATTTCAATGAAAGCAGAAAGGATGCCTGCCATGAATTCTAATTTTAAAAATCATTCACCTGATTTTATTTCTGATAAATACAATGTAGAGTTCAGCTCCAGACATGACTTTGACGGTCTTGCCACCACAGAAATGACCGGTCTGATTTATCGTGCTCCTGTCTCTTCTGATGAACTGGATTCCTATAAAAGTCTCTATCCATTTTCACCAGAACAATACTGCGACGATTAATTAGTCACTATTTTTCTGGCTTCCCGACGCAAATGTCTGGGGAGTCAGAAATGGAGCAAAAAACTCCTGAATACTTTCTAACGTAAATTCCTCTTCAGAATATTCATGAATTCCATGTGCTTTGGCAAGTTCCTCTGTATAATCCGAAAGTTTATAAACTGCACAGTTTGTCTTTCCAGTATCATAGTGCATGACAAGTGGCTGCATTGAATAATCAGAAACCGTTACTTTTCCTGTATCTAAATCTTTCTTCAATGTAAATTTTGCCATGCCTTCTAACAACTCCGGAATTGCTTCCTGCGTAGACACAAAATTTCCAAGTGAATAGTACACCAGCATCTGACCGCCATCTGCTCTTTCTTTTATGCCAAAGGCACGTATTACATGTGGATGGGAACAAATCGTAATATCAACACCCTGACTGGCAAGAAAATCAATTCGATTTTCTGTATCCTCATCGATATCCGTCGTATCTTCCACACCAGTATGTAAAAATACAATTACAACATCACTTTCCGACTTTGCGGTTTCAATATCTTTTGCGACCTGTTCTTCATCAAATACATCAATCGAATAACTTTCATCCTCCGGAAGAGGGGTTGCCTCATTTAAGCCAAATGTATAATTCATCATCGCAATTTTAAAATTTTTCTTTTCTACTACCTGTATACGATTGCGCTCCTCATCCTGCTGATCTTTATGGATTCCAAGCAGAGTAACATTTGGATGACTGGTTCGCCAGAATGTTACAGAATTTAAGATTCCGGCTTTTCCTTTATCATAAGCATGATTACTTGCCTGTGTCACAATGTTAAATCCAGCTTTTATCAGCGCATCTCCACCTTCAAGCGGGGAAGCAAACTCCGGATATCCGGCAACTTCATCATGATTATTCACAAAAACTGTTTCCTGATTCACTGCCGAAAGATCCGCCTCTTCAATTTCTTTTTTTACGTTTTGATACAGAAAATCAAAATTCCAGGCTCCCGAATCTGTTTTTCCTTCTTCTAAAATAGCATCGTGATACAGATTATCGCCAACCGCAATCATAGACAGTGTATTTTCTTTTTCTAATTCTTCTTGTTTCTGTTTTGCCAGTTTTTCCTGCTTTGCTTTTGTCACAGCAGCCTGTTCTGCTTTCTTACGGTTATTTTTTACAATATTTACCCCTGCTGTTATTATAACAATTATCATAATAATGCCAGCCAGCAACATTTTTTGTCTCCTAACCTGTTTTTTTCGACGACGTTCTCTGATTTTTTTCTGGCGTTGTCTCTCTTCCAGTCTTGCCCGTTCTTCCTGATTCATAAATTTCCCCCTTCGATTTCTATGTACTCTCAGAATTATTATATACCTGCTTTTGCAACTCACATCTCATTATAGCAAAGTTCTAAAAAAATAAAAAGAGAACTTTATGCGCCTCTGTCCACGTAAAGTTCTCTTTTGTATTTCATTCTGATAATTCACTCAAATGATACCACGAATTGCCTTACTGTAATACAGTTCGTGCAATTCTGTAATCATTAGATACGATTCACACCAGTATCTCTTGCTGCTTTTGCAACTGCTTCAGATACCACTTTTGCAACTCGTTTATCAAATGGATTTGGAATAATGTAATCTTCTGCAAGATCTTTCTCATCAACCAGTCCTGCGATTGCATAAGCTGCTGCAACTTTCATCTCATCGTTAATGTCTTTTGCTCTGACATCTAATGCGCCACGGAAAATTCCAGGGAAAGCAAGTACGTTATTAATCTGGTTCGGGAAGTCACTTCTTCCTGTTCCGACAACTGCTGCACCTGCTTTTTTCGCAAGGTCAGGCATAATTTCCGGTACCGGATTTGCCATCGGGAAGAGGATTGGTTTTTCAGCCATGGATTTCACCATTTCTTCTGTTACCGCACCCGGCGCAGATACACCGATAAATACATCAGCGCCTTTGATTACTTCTTCAAGACTTCCTTTTTCTTTATCCAGATTGCAGATTTTTGCCATTTCCTGTTTTTCTGCATTTAAGCCCTCACGACCTTCATAAATCGCACCTTTTCTGTCGCACATGATTACTCGTTTTAATCCAAGGCTTACTAACAGTTTAATGATTGCGATTCCTGCTGCACCAGCACCTGAAGTAACAACTTTTACTTCATCCAATTTCTTTCCTGTCAATTTTAACGCATTAATTAATGCTGCTGCTGTTACAACTGCTGTACCATGCTGGTCATCATGGAAAATCGGAATATCACAGCACTCTTTTAATTTTCTTTCAATTTCAAAGCATCGAGGAGCGGAGATATCTTCCAGATTGACACCGCCAAAACTTCCAGCCAGTAAACGAACAGTGTTTACAATTTCATCTACATCGTTACTTCTTACACATAACGGGAAAGCATCCACATCAGCAAATGCCTTAAATAAAACACATTTTCCTTCCATAACAGGCATACCTGCTTCCGGTCCAATGTTTCCGAGTCCAAGAACTGCGCTTCCGTCTGTCACAACAGCTACCATGTTATGACGTCTTGTAGATCGGAAGAGCACACGTCTGAACTCCAGTCACACTTGAATCTCGTATGCCGTCTTCTGCTTGAAAAAAA
>OODU01000303.1_pt1 | contig 58145 bp, 60 predicted proteins | sample 1671171 | NCBI WGS metagenome assembly OODU01 (sample SAMN06348129, study PRJEB24527) | human gut metagenome | biome: human gut; feature: ankylosing spondylitis patient; material: feces | host: Homo sapiens | place: China | collected 2015-10
ATTACCGTGAAACTGCAACAAAGTCAGGACACAAAATTTCCGCAAAGCACCGCCGCTTTAATTGTGCGGTGTTGCCTTAAATCTTCACTCTGTGAAATCAGTCAGCCCAGTACTTCGCAACATGTGCCTTGGTAACCTCGGCGGCCTTCTTGATATTCTCCTCGTTGGACAGCTTGTAGTAGTCCGGACGGAACACCTCCATGGTGCAAACGTCGCCTTCAAAGCCGATCTTCTTGAGGGTATCTGCGTAACGCTTGTGGTCGAGGCAGTCGCCCGGCTCGCCCGGCCACAGACGCTTCTCGTCGTTGTTGTAAGCAGCGCCGCACGGCATATTCTCCATGCCGTTCAGGTGCCATACGAAAATCTTCTTGCCGTCAGCCTTCTCGAGAGCAGCCCACTCGGAAGCCATAGCATGGAAGTGATACTGGTCGAGGGTGATGCCGACCAGCGGATGATCTACCTCGGTAACGATGTCGTAAGCGTACTCGAAGCGGTTGATGGACATGGTCGGTGCGCCGCAGAACTCGATGGACAGCTTGATGCCGTGCGGCTCAACCTTCTTTACCATCTCCTTGAGGACTGCAACAGCATCAGCCTTGATCTCGTCAACGGTAGCCGGAACGGTCAGATCCATGGACGGAACGACAACGATCATCTTGCAGCCCAGCTTGTTGCAGTCTGCGATGATCTGATCGAGCTTTGCCATAACGGCGTCCTTTTCCTCCTGGGTCTGCTTCATGTTGAAGAAGATCAGGGCGTTGTAGGACAGCATCTTCAGGTGGTGCTTCGGGTCAGCGAACCATGCGCCGAGATCATCGATGGTGTACTTGCCAGCAGCGATCTCGCGGTCGAGGCACTCGGACTGGATGTCGATGTAGTCAAAGCCGTACTTCTCGCACAGGTCGAGGTCTTCAAGTACGGAGTGGTTTTCGCAGAAACGGTTGCAGCCTTCGTTAAAACCGATTTTCATAGCAGTAACTCCTTTTAACGTATCAGTTTCGCGTTGTAAAACGCGGTATAGTGGTTAAGGTGATATGCAAGGGCAGTAAAGCAGGAAGCTCTGCCACCCTTGCGAGTGAGTAGCAATGAATAGAAAATATGAGGTGGATTACTTCTTGTAGAAGTTCGGGGTGCCGCCGGTAACAACCTTCTCCGGCACACCGGAGGTCTGGGACTTAACCAGAGCGTCAGCGGTGATGGAAGCAACGTAGCCGTCCCAAGCAGAGGAGCCGCCGGTCTCACCCTTGAGTGCGTGGTCAACCCAGTCCTGAATCTCTACATCGTAAGAATCGATGAAGCGCAGGATCCAGTTGTCCTCGATCTTGGTGGAAACCTCGTTAGCGTAGCGAACGGTCGGGAAGGACGGGCACGGCAGGTTTACAACGCCGTTCTCACATACAACCTCGCAGTTGATGTCGTAGCCGAAGCCGCAGTTTACGTTTACCTCGAGCATGTTGATGATGCCGCCCTTGGTCTTCATGATCATGATCTGCGGGTCCTTCAGCGCGTTCTTAACCTTGCTGTTGGTCTTCGGCATGATGCACTGAACCTCGTCCCACTCGTCGTTTACCAGCCACGGCAGAACGTCGATCTCGTGGATTGCGGTATCGGTAACAGCCATTGCGGTGGTGTAGTCATCGGCAACGCCGTCTGCACGGTGGGTGCACTTGATTACCATCGGGGCACCGAACTTGCCGGAGTCGATCAGCTCCTTGACCTGACGGTAGCCGCGGTCGTAACGGCGCATGAAGCCAACCTGTACGAGGTGCTTGCCGCCTGCCATCTCGGCCTCAACGATCTCCTTGCCGTCAGCAGCGGTGTTAGCCAGCGGCTTCTCGGAGAATACCGGCTTGCCGGCCTTGATCGCTGCCAGAACCGGACCCTTGTGGAACTGACCCGGGGTGGTAACTACAACAGCGTTTACGTCCGGATCGTTGATTGCTTCGTTGAAATCGGTGTAAACCTTGGTGCCGGCACCGGCGATCTCAGCGCCCTTCTTTGCGCCTTCTTCAAATACGTCGCATACAGCAACGATGCGTGCATTGCGGATGCGGTTCTGGATACGCTCGATGTGCTCACGGCCGATCATGCCGCAGCCGATCAGTGCAATGTTCAGATTTTCCATGATAAAGCTCATCCTTTCAAAATATGCCGCTGTACGGCAGAGTTCAAGTCTAACGGGTTATGTGCGAGTATTTCGGGAGCCGCAGCATTGCCGCGACCCCTGAAAACTCGGAAAAAGAAGAGAGATTGTGTGTGTCTGTTTTACGCGCGCTTTGCGTTCTTGCGCATGTCGAGTACAACCGAACCGACAATGATAACGCCCTTGACAATGTTGGTCATGTTATCGTCTACCTTCAGCATAACCAGACCGTTATTGATAACGCCAAGGATCAGGATACCTGCCAGAACACCGGATACACGGCAGATACCGCCGGTATGAGAGGTGCCGCCTACCGTTGCTGCCGCAATCGCATCCAGCTCGTAGTTCAAACCGGAGTTTGCCGGATCCGCAGAGCCTGCGCGGCCTGCCAGCAGCATACCAGCGATAGCAGCACACAGCGAGCACCAGATGTAAACCAGAATCAGGTTCTTCTCAACATTGATACCAGCTACGCGGGCCGCCTGATCGTTGCCGCCGATAGCATATACGTTCTTACCAAAGCGTGTCTGGGTCAGCAGGAATGCCGAGATTGCGAACATTACGAAAAAAACAACGATGATGATTGGGAATACGCCGCCAATACGGTACGCACCCAGGAAACGGAACTGCTCAGACAGGTTAGAAACCGGACGGTTCGTATACATTTTAGCACCTGCACGGCAAATCAACTGTGCACCGAGAGTAGCGATAAAAGGCGGGATTTTGGTATAAGCAATGATCGCGCCGTAGATTGCGCCAATGCCTGCACCAAGTGCCAGACCAATCAGGATAACCAACGGAGCTGGCAGAGTGCCCACACCCGGCAGAATGGCATTTGCATAGCCTTCTGGCTGCACGAGCGAAGCGGTGATGCACGCAACTAACGCAGCGGATGCGCCGATCGTCAGGTCGATACCTTTAGAAAGGATTGCGAACATAACGCCAAAGGCCATGATACCCTTGACTGCCTCACCGGAGAGCAGTGTCAGCAGGTTATCCACCGAGAAAAAGCTGGGCTGTGCGATACTCATAATGATGACCAACACGATCAATACCAGCCAGATTGAATTCTGGGACAAGAATTTCTTCGTATTAAATGTTTTCTGCATACCATGTACCTTCTTTCTTATTGTTCATCCGCAGCAGGCTGATATGGTATCTCGCTGGTTGCATATTTGAGAATCAGCTCACTCGAGAAGTCTTTGCGATCCAGGATAGCGGTCATAATGCCTTCGTGCATAACTACGATACGGTCGGACATACCCATGACCTCGGGCAGCTCACTCGAAATCATGATAATGGCCTTACCCTCACCGGCAAGCTTTGTGATAAGCGAATGAATCTCTGCCTTTGCACCAACATCAATACCGCGTGTCGGTTCGTCAACGATCAGAATATCCGGATTGGTCAGCAGCCAGCGCCCAACCAGCACCTTCTGCTGATTGCCGCCCGACAGATTCTGAATGGGCGTTTCGATAGACGGCGTTTTGGTGTTGAGTTTTTTAACGTATTCTTCGGTGTCTTCGCGCATTTTCTTATGATTCAGCGGGAATCCGTACTTTTTCAGGTTTGCCAGCACCGTATTATCCTGAATGCTCAGCAAGCCGACAATACCGTTGCCGCGCCGATCCTCTGTGAGCAGGCCAATCTTGTTGGCGATCGCATCCTCAGGAGACTTGATGTGCAGTTCCTGACCGTCTTTATAGATTTTGCCGCCTGTCATATGGCGCATGCCGAAGATTGCTTCCGCCGTCTCGGTGCGGCCCGCACCGACCAGACCCGCCATACCCAGAATTTCACCACGATGCAGTTCAAACGAAACATTTTTAACTGCGCGGCCGGCAGACAAATTTTCCACTTTAAGAATGGTTTCCCCGATCGGACACTCTACCTTGGGAAACATGTTGTTCACTTCGCGTCCAACCATCAACTGAATAACCTTGTCTACATTAAGGTTTTCCGCGCGATCCGTAGCGATGTATTCGCCGTCGCGATAAACCGTGATATCGTCCGAAATCCGGAAGATTTCGTCCATTTTGTGCGAGATATAAATGATAGCAACATTTTTTTCCTTGAGTTCTGCAATAATGCGAAACAAATGCTCGACCTCTGCATCGGTCAGCGAGGACGTAGGCTCGTCCATGATAACAATACGGCTGTCATAGGATACAGCCTTGGCAATCTCAACCATCTGCATCTTTGCAACGGTCAGGTTACCCATCTTCTCATCCGGATCAACGTCCAGATTCAGCTTGTTGAACAGCTCAATGCTGTCCTGCCGCATTTTTTTATGATCGATGATCAGTCCCTTGCGCGGTGCGCGTCCCAGCCACAGGTTTTCGCAAACGCTGCGCTCGGGAACCGGAGACAGCTCCTGATGGATCATGGAAATGCCGGAATTCAGTGCCTCAAGCGTATTTTTGAACTGGATCTCCTTGCCTTCAAATACAATCTTGCCGGATGTAGGCGGATGAATGCCGATTAGACATTTCATCAAGGTAGACTTGCCTGCGCCGTTTTCGCCCATCAGCGTATGAACGGTACCGGGCCGCACCTTGAGCTGTACGCCTTTCAGTGCGCGTACACCGGGGAATTCCTTGACAATATCGGTCATTTCGAGGATATATTCTTGGCTCACTGCTTTTCACCCCATTATCTTGTTTGATTTAGGAAAGGGACATCGTTTCAATGTCCCTTTCCTCCTGACTGTGTGCTTATTCGTAATCTGCTACATTGTCCGGGGTAACAGGTTCGAACGGTACCCAGCAAATATTGCCAGTATCATCGGTTTCATAATCCGTACCATCGTTGATTGCCTTGCCCTCGATCAGATTAACTGCAGCCTTCACAGCGCCATAGCCCTGACCGTTGGCATCCTGGAATACGGTCATCGCAAGCGTACCATCCTTGATTGCCTGAATACCATCTACCGTTGCATCGATGCCAACGATCGGGATCGAAGTCGGATCCATGCCCTTAGCCTTCAGCGCCTCTACCGCACCAAGTGCCATCGCATCGTTGTTCGCGATGATGCAGTCAAATTCGGTGTTGCCCAGCAGCGGAGAAATCATGTCCATTGCGTTTGCACGGTCATAATCTGCAACCAGCGGAGCCGCCGCCTGCGTTGCCTTGATGCCATTGTCCTCCAATGCCTTCAGTACGGAAGCGGAGCGCTGTTCAGTATGTACCAGACCCAGCGTGCCCTGCAGCATCAGATACTTAATCTCAGTCTTGCCCTTATCCTTGAAGTAATTAGCCAAAAATTCACCCTGATAGTAACCGGAGGTGTTCTCATTGGAAACAACCGCTACGGACTTGCCTGCTTCCAGAACGCTGGTATCGGACGGTGCGCGGTTAACGAAAACAACCTTCATATCACCGGCAGCCTCGATGCACTGCTGTGCCGTTGCGGCATCTACCAGATTGATCAGCACTGCGTCATCGCCTGCATTTTTAGCAGATTCGATAAACTGGAGCATCTTGCCGGTATCGTTCTGTGCGTCCTGCGAAGCGAGCGTAACGCCAAGCTCATCAGCCGCCGACTTTGAGCCAGCTTCCAACGTGCTCAGGAACTCATCACGCAGCGACATAATCAGCGTTATGCTATAGCCATCGCCCGATGCCTTGTCTCCACCCTGTGCGTTGCCATTCGAATCAGAACCGCCGCCGCAGCCTGCCAGCATGGATGCCATCATTGCCGATGCAATCAATCCTGCGAAAAGTCTTTTTTTCATTTGCTTTTACCTCATCTTTCTCAACTTTTTTCTTAGCCGTACACGTTCATATTTTTGAAAAATGCGATTTACGCTTGCCTTGATTTAGTTTTACACTCTTTTTCGATGTGCGTCAACCGGCTTTTTGAATTTTCACCAAACCGCACATACGAATCCTGCGAAAACTGGTGATTCTGTCTGCACAAAATTGTGATTTTATAGGCTTTGCACGACAGAGCGGGGGAATCGCTTATGCAAAACTACCCGCCTCAGATGCAGGATCCGGCTGTTAGTTCAATCTCATAACAACTCGGTATTCGTTTCGGATTTCACGTGTTTTGCTCGTTTTATGGCGTCTACGGCAGATGTATTGTATGAAAATATGAACAAAACACGGAAGGTTCGGAAAAGAGTGCATTTTTGCGTGCACGGCTCGAATGAGAAAAATCCGTACACGTGCACAATATTGTGAATACCGCTTTATTCACTTTAGATATAGACTTATTAGGGGTATTATGTTATGCTTTAACTATAAAAACGGGAAAGAACCGTTCTGACAGAGGTGATATCATATGGCAATTACCCTGAATCAAATTGCTGAGATTTGCGGTGTGTCCCGCGGTACAGTCGATCGGGCACTCCATAATAAAGGAAATGTTCGCCCTGCGGTGGCGGAGCGGATCAAGGCGGTAGCCAACGAATATGGCTACACCCCCAACCGTGCCGGACTGGCACTGTCCCGCGCATCGCATCCGATCCGCATCGGCGTGATCATTATTTCGGTGCAGACCCCGTTCATGCAGATCGTTCTGGATGCCGCCCGGCGCGAAGCCCGCCGTCTGGCTACGTTCAGCGTGGAGGTCATCTTCCGGCTGTCGCCCTCGCTTGATCCGGTCGAGCAGGTCTCGATGATCGAGGAGCTGGTCGAGCAGCATCATATCAATGCGCTGGCGATCACGCCGCTCGACTGTCTGCTGGTCGAAACCAAGATCAACGAGCTGATCGACCAACGCGGAATACCGGTCGTTATGTTTAACACCGATCTGCCCAACAGCCACCGGCTGTGCTATGTCGGGCAGGAAAACCTTTCTTCCGGCCGTACAGTGGCCGAGCTGATGCGTCTGGTGGCGCGGGAGAGCGGCACGGTGGCTACGATCAGTGCGCCCTGTATGTATCACAGTGCGTACCGCGAACGTCTGAAGGGCTTTAAGGAGGAGCTGCTTACCCCCGATTCGTCGCTTCAGCTGCGGGATGTCATGCTGCCGAACGATGACAGCAATGTGGTTTACGAGCATACGCTCCGTCTGCTGCAGGAGGTTCCCGATCTGACCGGTATCTACGCGATCACACCGGGTTATGCGGGCGTATGCAGTGCGCTGGTCGATTCCGGCCGCGCACGAGGGGTGCACCTGATCATGCACGATGAGATCCCCGCCAACCTGTACGAGCTTCGGCGCGGTGTTGCGGATTTTGTCATCGGACAGGATGCGGTGCAGCAGGGCGCACTGCCGCTGTCCCTGCTGGCCGATTACATTCAACTCAAACAGCAGCCGCCGAAGGAGTTTTACCATACCGATATTCGGGTGCTGCTGCGACACAATATCGAAAATTTGCTTTAATCCGGGTCAGGAGGTATTATGTCTGTTCTGCTTCCGACATTTCGCCGTGTCAGACTAACGCAGCAATGTGTGATTCATCCGCAGGATAAGGGCGGCAACTATCTGCCTTGCGCCTCGGAGGATTGGGTGCTGTTTGTTTCGCTTGCTGCGGACGGGGAGAAGATCATTCTGCGGACCGAGCACCGCTGTCTGCCGATCAAACCCGGCGGCGCGCTGCTGCTGCCGCCGAATGTCTGTCACGAGCTGCCGTTCGTACAGGCACCCTGTCTGATGCTGGAATTTTCCGCCGCGGATGACGGACAGGCGATGTTTGAGTTTCCGCAGTTACAGGGAACACCGGCATGGATGTTGCTGCTGCTGCTCTACTCGGAACAGACCACGGCTGCCGCCCGGACACCGCTTTTAGATGCGCTTCTGATGCAGATGGCGCCTATGGCGCATGGCCTCGAGCTGTGTGCGCCGGATGCCGCATTCTCGCTTGCAACCGAGGTATTGCAGCATTTGAACCTGTGCTTTGCCGATGAGCTTTCGCTGACCGAGCTGACCAATCGGTTTCACGTTTCGACCAGCCACATGATCCATATGTTCAAGGCGCAGTTCGGCCTGCCGCCCATTCAGTATATGGTGCGCCGCCGGATTGGGGAAGCGCAGCATCTGCTCCGCACAACGGAGGACAGTGCGGGCGATATTGGCGGTCGGGTCGGCATGATCAACCGCAATTACTTTTACCGGATGTTCAAGCGTCTGGTGGGGGTATCGCCAGTTCGATACCGCGAGGTCATTGGCGAACGTCCGGATATGCTAGTTTGAGGAAACGACTTTATGGAATCGAGAGGCGGTTGGAAAAACGATAGTTTTTCGACAGCCTCAGGCACTGTGATTTAGACACAGTGCCTTTCTTTTTGTCTGGTTGTCGGAAAATAGAAGGGGAAATTATACAGAGTTGCCATGGCGTTCCGATCCGGGTTCCGTGGTCTAAATAATCAAGACGGCGGAAACCTCTGAATCATACGCAAAACAACCGAGCGACTGCATTTTCAGCCGCTCGGTTGTTTTATCTGCATCGCTCCGCACGGATACCCTATTGTTATAGCGCCGTGCGGCGTCACGCCTGCCGCCTTTTTTTCTCCCGGATGAGCGTGGACTTGCTGATGCCGGTCAGCTTGACGACCTGCGTATACGAATGGTTTTCGAGGAGTTCCATTGCGTGGTCAAGCTGTTCGGTGTCGAATTTCGGCGGACGTCCCTCGCGGAAATCGGGGTCGGTCGCGCGGGCGACCGCCTTGCCCTCCTGCGTGCGCTGCACGATCATGTCGCGCTCGAACTGTGCAAACGACAGCAGCACGTTGCGCAGCAGCGTGTTGACCGAGTCGTTGGACAGGATGCCGAGGTTCAACACGTTGATGGTGATGCCCTCGTCGATCATCTCGGTGATGAGACCGGACGCCTGCGACACCGACCGCGCCAGCCGGTCGAGCTTTGTCACGATGAGCACATCGCCGCGCCGCAGCTGCGCCCGCAGCCTGTCCCATTCCGGTCGGTCCATCTTGGTGCCGGTGAACGTGTCCGTGTAGATTTTTTCCGCGCCCGCCGCCGTCAGCGCCGCCTGCTGCGCGTCCAGACTGTTGCCGTCGCGCGCCTGCGTTTTGGTCGAGACTCTCGCGTAGCCGAATGTCATGTAAATTCCCCCGTTTTCCCGGTTTTGACACCGCGAGTTTTGAATATATGTTTTGATACCTCTATTATAGCTTATGCCACCGGGTTTTGCAACCGGTGTCGGAAGTTTTCAGTTTTGGAACCAGAACATAAGTTTTTGGCATTTCATTTTGAATCTCCAAAGCCGCAAATCATGCGGTAAAAACGCCCTCCCACAAAGGCGGTAGTACCGCCCGTGTGAGAGGGCAAAATAAAACGGCGATTTGATTATCATTTTGATCAATAATCGGATAAAACTGCTTAAAAACAGCAGAAATCATTTCATATTCTGCAATTTTGTAAAGTCAATTACCGCGACCCGGTAAGATCGGGCGGTAATTTCACGGCAAAAAGCGATCATTTGCGCGTGCAAACTTTGCTGTCAATACGCCTGCGTACTCTCGCCGGAACAGATGAAGTTAGACAATATTTCAAAGCAAAAATGGTTCAAGCTGCCGAAAGGGTTTGCTGTCTGTGAATAGCAGGCGGCAAGTCCTTCAATTTTGCCTTGATCCTGCGATTGCTGTACTAGTCCGGACCTTCTTTTAGATAGCACGCAACACACCAGTGCCCTGCCAAAATCGGCAGGGCACTGGCTGCTTTATCGAGTATAGCAATATTTTTATGGACTATTTGCGGTTTTTCTCCTTGCGAATGCCGATCATACCGACGATCACAAAAAACGCGATCAATGCTTCGAGAAGCATCATCAGGAAATTTTCACCCATTGTTACTTCCCTCTTTTCTGTCCCAGACGACGGAATACGGTTTTCTCCAACAGCAGTACAGCAAGCGCCCAGATCAACTGAATGCCAAAGGCTTGCGCTACAAATACATATCCTAAATCCATTTACTCTACCTCCGAAAGACCGTGCTTTTCACGTTCATAGATTGCGAACTGTTCGGACTCGAACCAGTCATCACTGCGGAAATAACCCTTGCGACCCGGCAGGATCAGATTGCCGATGATCTGCATGATCAGTGTGATTGCAAGAATGATCCAGATCATATTGATGTTTTCCATGCCGAGTACGGCTGGCAGAGAAGTAAAGGTCCAGACATTGGTAACGATCCAGGTCAATGCCATCGTTGCAACCGCCAGACCGGTGTTGCGCTTCCAGAACAGACCGATGATCAGGAAGAAGATGATCGGCAGCATCTGTGCAAACAGCCACTGGAACAGTACGATGACCGTAGGCAGGAACTGTGCCAGAATAGCGATGATCGCCGCACTGACGACCAGACCAATGCGGATATAACGGTTCTTTTCGGTGCCGGTCATATTCGGACGATACAGCGCAACGAAATCAACTGTGATCGTTGTAGCGCTGCTCATTACAAAGCTTGCAAAGGTGGAAAGAATACCGACGGTAAAGGCGATCAGGAACACAATAACCAGCCAGTGCGGCAGCTCGCCTACCAGCATAGCCATGGTCTGGGTCTTGGCATCCAGATGTTCATATGCCGGCATGGTATTTGCCACCAGTGCAACAACGGCCGAAGTTGCGGCTACGATACAATTGACCGGTCCGACCCACCATACGGTGTGGCGGATTGCCTTTTCGCTCTTTGCGGAGCAGGCAGTCTGCATGAGATACTGTCCCGACATATGGCAGAAGAAATTCGACATGACAAGCGGCAGCGCGATCGTAAAGAAATGCTGCATTCCACCGGTGATCGACAACATTTCCATCTTGCCGTTCGCCGCATAGTAATCGCGGATCGAGTTATAGCTTCCGTCGGGCAGCATTTTGCCGACCATGATAAATACCAGAATAACACCGATATACAGCACAACGATAAAGACCTGATTGAGCAGTGCGCCTTGCTTCATGCCACCGATCAGGATGTACATCAATGCAAGGATCGTAGCCACGATAACTGCCGAACGCAGTTCCATGCCGGTTACCGCGTTGATCGCAATGCCGAGCGCCTGAATCTCACAGCAGGCTACCGCAAAACCGACTACGATATTGAAGGCGCTGACGATAACGGCAAGCACCTTTCCGTACAGTTTTGTCAGCATTTCGCCTGTTGTAGTAACACGCATGCGACGAGCCCAGATCATAATGCTTGCCGCACCGAGACACAGGGCAAAGCCGTTGCCCATGGAATGCCAGAGAACGGAAAGTCCGGTTGTGTAAACGCCCTCATAGGTGCCGGTGATGTTGCCGCTGCCCAGCAGCGTCATACAAAGCGTTGAACCGACCGCAAACGCACCTAGACTGCGTCCGCCGGTTGCCATATCCAAAGTTTGATTCTGCTTCTTATTACTGCGATTGGTATACCAGCCGGCAAGCAGCATGGCTGCTACGTTGAATACCACAACGCAGATAATAATGTCCCATTTCATCTTTTCATCATTGCCTCCTTCGTTTTGCATATTGTTTCAATGAAATATGTATATCAAAGGAAGACCGAAAATAACTTTCGGTCTGCCTGTGTTTTCAGCAGCCGGATATTACATACTCAGCAGCGCCTTTACCAGCACGCTCAGACCGCCGAGGATGAACACATAAATAATGATCCGCCGGATCTGGGTCTCGTCGATATGGCGGTCGATACAGCCGCCGATCCACATGCCGATGAGCGCCGCCGGAATGGACAGCGCCGCGATCTGCCAGCTCAGCGGCGTGAACACGCCGTTTGCGCCGTACACGATCATGCGGAAAATGTTCTCCACGAGGAACACGAAGCAGATACTGCCGCGGAATTCTCCTCTGCCCTTTGCGGTACGCTCCAGATAGACCAGAAACAGCAGATTGATCCCGAACAGTCCGCCCATCATACCGGACGCAAGGCAGATGACCGCCTGTGCGACGGCGTTCGGCTGCGATGAGCTGTTTTCCTTACGGGTGAGCATTTCCACGCCCAGACCCATGATGAACACACCGAGGACCGCTTTGAGGATCCACGGCGCGCTCACCTTGAGCAGCAGCGTGCCCGGGATCGTACCCAGCATGACCCAGAATGCGATCGGCGCGACCGTGCGCAGCGCCAGCGAATGCCGGTTCTTCCACACGATGACCGCGTTGAGGATCAGCGACACCGGCAGCAGCGCCGGTGTGATGTCCTTGTTGTCCAGCCGCATTGCCAAAAGCGGATTGGACAGCAGCGGATCACCGAAGCCGACCAGTCCCTTGACGATGTAGGCGATCATAATAACGACAAAGCTGTAAACCGCGATGGAAAGTGTCATGCTGTTTTCCTCCTTCCCGGCATGCTACCAGAGCGGAAACGTCTGTACGATAAAGCCCGAAGAGGCTTGTGCAATGAACAAAAATGCCATGAATACCATTGTCAGAAGGTATAAACCGATGAGTTTTGCCATATCACGCTGCCTCCTTTTGTGTGCTGTTTTCAGTGCGTCTGCTGTGCTGCTCCTGCGTTCCGGTCAGACATACTCCACTTTTGACATGGAACCGGAGCGCCGTCACAGGCACGGCAGACCTACAGAAATGACGTTGATTTACTTGATCCGCGCGATCTTCTTCGCCAGTTCCTTCTTCATTTCCATGTTGGACTGACGGGCGATCATAATGCGCTGTGCCTGCGGCGAGCCTGCGCCGTGCATGGACTCGGGCAGGTAGCCGACAGCAGCGGTGCCCATGGTCATGTTCTCGATCAGGCGCAGCAGACGCATGCGGTCCTCGGTCGGAACGGAAGCCACACCCTTGAGGTACTTCTCGATGTAATCGTGGGTTGCCGGGTTGCGGTAATCTGCCTCGGACGGCTGAGTAACCATGATGCCGCCGGCCAGATCCTGTGCCAGACGAGCGATCTCATACGGGAAGCGGGTGACATTCTGCTTGCAGACGTTTGCCAGCAGCAGGTCGATCAGGTAGTTGCCGGACTTGGTCTTGGTGCCCTGAGACGAGCATGCAATGCCGCAGCAGTACAGGGTTTCGTTCAGGTGGGTCATCTCGATCAGCTTATCCTTAACATGAGAAGCCTTTGCAGAGCCAGCCATCTCACCTGCCAGTGCGGTAGCGCCGATGAGCACATCGCCTACACCAACCTTGCAGCCGCCATAGGACTGACGGTGATAGCCTGCAAAGCGCTCTACCATCATGCCGGCGAACTGGGTCTCGCCGTTGAGGAAGATCATGTCGTTCGGAATGAACACGCGGTCGAAAATAACCAGAACTTCGTGACCGCCGTAAACCTTGTTGCCGACATCAATGTCGTTGTATTCCTCGGTCTTGCGGGTGTCGCAGGACTGACGGCCCAGAATCAGGGTAATGCCTTCTGCGTCGGTCGGGCACGCGAAGGAAATCGCGTAGTCCTCGTCGCCTTCACGCATGGAAATGGTCGGCATAACCAGAACGTAATGGCTGTTCAGATAGCCGGTCTGGTGTGCCTTCGCGCCGGTAACATAAACACCGTCAGCGGTGCGCTCTACAACGTGCAGGAACAGGTCGGGATCCGCCTGCTTGGACGGGGACAGTCCACGGTCGCCCTTGACGTCGGTCATGGCGCCGTCAACACCCCAGTCATTGTTCTGCACATCGGTCCAGAACTTGACGAAATTCTCGTGATACTTGGTGCTGCAAGCTTCATCGGTCTCGAACGTAGTCGAATAAACCGCATTTGCTGCGTCCATGCCGACACAGCGCTGGAAGCACGCTGCGGTCTTCTGACCGAGCAGACGCTGCATCTTTACCTTCTTAATGAGATCGTCCGTAGACTGGTGCAGATGGGTAAAACGGTTTACCTTTTTGCCGGTCAGGTTGGACGTTGCCGTCATCAGATCTTCGTACTGCGGGTCCTCTGCCAGCTCGTACGTTGCCGCAAACGAGTTGAGCGACGGACGAACGATCGGATTGTCCACGACGTTCTCGACCTTCTTGCCGAAGCTGTACAGATTGAGGTGCAGCTTTCGCAGGGACTCGATATACTGGTCTTTTGTCATCATAAGGATTCCTTCTTTCTTATCCCGGAACAGATTTCCCTGCATTTTCATGTAGGGATTATATTTGGAAACACACCGGCCGACAAATCATGAGGAGACATGAACATAAAGGGAATTTTCCGAAAAACCGAGAACTGTTTTTTCGGAGCATTGTACAAAAATGATTTGCTGTGGCACAACGGAAACTTAGGGGAATTTCCCTGTGCCGGATATATGGGGGAATCGTCCGGCCGATGTAAGTCCATATGAAATTAAACAGCAGCCTTTTCGGAAGCCGGCTCTTCCAGCTTGAGACCGAAGCGCTTTTCGTACTCCTCGGCAAGTTCCTTGCGGAACTTCGGGTGTGCGATGGCGATGAGCTGCTGTGCACGCTCGCGCAGCGTTTTGCCGCGCAGCTGCGCCACGCCGTACTCGGTGACGATACAGTTTACATCGCAGCGGCTGGTCGTTACCGGCGCGCCTTCGGTCAGGTTCGCCACGATCTTGGAGTGCTTGCCGTCCGCGGTGGTGGAGTGCAGCGCGATAATGGACCGACCGCCTTTGGACAGGTTTGCGCCGCGCACAAAGTCCATCTGACCGCCGATACCGGAAATCTGCCGCAGACCGATGGCTTCCGCGCAGACCTGACCCTGCAGGTCAACTTCTACGCAGGAGTTGATGGAGACCACGTTGTCATTTTCCGAAATGACCGCCGGATTGTTGCACACATCGACCGGCAGCATGTTGATGATCGGGTTATTATCGACATATTTGTACAGCTTCTTGGTGCCCATCAGGAAAGTAACACATACCTTGCCGACATCACGCTGCTTGCGCTTGCCGTTGATAACGCCGCTTTCAAGCAGCGGAAGCACGCCGTCCGAGATCATCTCGGTGTGCAGACCGAGATCCTTTTTGTCGCCGAGGAACGAGCATACCGCGTCCGGCACAGCGCCGATACCAAGCTGCAGGCAGTCGCCGTCCCGGATCAGGTCGGCAACATATCTGCCGATGGCGCGGTCTTCCTCGCCGATGACCGGCGGTCTGGACTCGGGCAGCGGCTCCCATGCGCACAGGAAGCCGTCGATCTCGGAAACATGAATGAAGCTCTCTCCATAGGTGCGCGGCATATTCGGATTGATCTCTGCAATGACCGTCTTTGCGGATTTTACTGCCTGCAGGCTGTAATCGCAGGACAGACCGAGCGAAACATAACCGCGCTCGTCCGGAGGCGAACAGGTGAAGGCAAAAACGTCGATCGGCAGCGTACCGTCGCGGAACATGCGCGGTACGTCCGAGAAGAACACCGGCGTGTAGTCTGCACGGTGCTCCGCAATTGCCTTGCGCGCCGGACCGCCGACAAACAGTGCATTGTGGCGGAAGTGGCTCTCCATGCCCGGCTGGAGATACTCGCCCGAGCCGAGGTAAACCATGTGCGCGACCTCGACATCATGGAACTGCTCCGCCATTTCTGCCATGGTGCGCTGGAAGATGATCGGTTCGCCGACCGCGTGACCGAATACAACGCGGTCGCCGTCATGGATCAGACCAACTGCCTGCTCCGGTGTCAGCGTGTGCTCCTGATAATATTTTGTCCATTCCATAACCGTTCCTCCTTGGGTTTAGAACGCCTTCTGGTAGATGTTAAGCAGATCTTCCTCGGTCAGCTCCACATAGTTGTTGCCGAGCAGACGCTGCTGGGTTTCGATGACGCTCTTTGCAAATGCCGGCAGCTCGTCTTCGGTGACACCGTGCTCGCGCAGCGGCGCCTTTTTGAGCACATCGTCCATCAGCTCGTACAGCGCGTTGAGCGCGAATACCGGCTGGGTGCCCAGCTCGGCTGCAAGCAGCTTTTCCAGCTGATTAATCTTGCCGACCGGCTTTTTCTGCTGGTACTTGCGCATAACGTCCGCAAACATCAGCTGATTTGCCTGTCCGTGCGGAATGTGGTGCACGCCGCCGAGCGGATACGCCATCGCATGAACTGCCGCGCAGCCTGCGTGACCGAAGGCAATGCCGGCGTAGTTGGAGGCGCGCAGGAATTCAAGCGCGTGCTCCTTCCATGCGTCCTTGCCGCCCTTCTGTACGGCGTCCTTCCAGCAGGAAAGAATGAGGTGCAGCGCCTTTTCCGAGAACAGTTCGCTCAGTGCGCATGCGTTCGGAGAAAGGTAGCTTTCTACGGCGTGGACCATTGCGTCAATGGACGAGGTCGCAAACACCGGATAGGGCAGACTGTTCAGCATTGCCGGAATGAGGACGGCTTCGTCCGCAAACATGGTGGGCGATACCAGACCGACCTTGACGCCCTTGGTCGTACGGTTGATGATAGAAATGTTGGTCACTTCCGAACCGGTGCCGCAGGTGGTCGGTACGATGAACAGCTTGTGCACCTTGCGCAGACCGGACATATTGTCATACAGGCTGTCCACGTTGTCCGTGCTGTCCACAACGGCAAGCACCTTGGCGATATCAATGATCGTGCCGCCGCCGACCGCGATAATGCGGTCAAACTTCTTGCCGCGCAGGCTGTCGAGGATCGCGTCTACCATGATGTCGGTCGGCTCGCCGCCGCCGAACTTCTCCTGAAAACAGGTGTGGCAGCCGAGGTTCAGCGCCGCGATTGTGGGTTCGTAAATGTATTCGTTGGTCAGAATCAGGTCGGTGGGACCGAGGTTTATTTCCTTCGCAAATGCCGCAAAATCGCTGTATTCCGCGATCGCCGGCACGATCTTAAAGCTTTTCATATCGTACATCTCCTGTTGCTGGTGAAAATAAAAGCTGTGATTCTATTTTTATGCTTCGTGCGGTTTTTCTTCGGAAATTCGATCGGAAGCGTGGTTTCGATCGAAAGACTAAAAGCCGCCCGCTCTGAAACAGGCGGCTTTACAATAGGCTTGTCTTATCTATTATTACGCCGAAACTTGCATTGCTCTACCCTGTTCATGACACGGCGCTGCATCACCGTGTCATGCCGGGGTTAGAAGAAAAAAGGTGTGAATCAGAATGTGCCAAGGGGTTTAAGGGAATTGAGTATTGAGTACATAGTAGCATTGTAGCATTGGAAAGAGAGATAAAATTAAAATAGAAGTGTATTGCAATACAAGTTCGGCACATTCCTGCAAATTAATGTTTGCGCTGAAGAACGCGGTGCACTGCCGCAGTGATGTTCTCGTCCGTCAGTCCGAAGCGCTCGCGCAGATAATCTACCGGACCTACCTCGCCGAACTCGTCCTGTACGCCGACCATTTCGACCGGAGCCGGGTTGTGCTTTGCCAGCACCTCGCTCACCGCAGAACCAAGACCGTTGATCACGTTGTGGTTCTCTGCCGTAACGATCGCGCCGGTTTCCGCCGCTGCCTCGATGACAGCCTGCTCGTCCAGCGGTTTCCAGGTGAACATATTCAGCACGCGTGCCGAAATGCCCTGCTCCTGCAGGATCTTCGCCGCGCTGATCGCCTCCGCAACACAGTAGCCGCTTGCGATGATGGTAACGTCCTTGCCTTCCCGCAGGTGTACTGCCTTGCCGATAGTGAATGTAGAACCGGGTTCATACACTTTTCTGACGCCCTTGCGCACCAGACGCATGTAGAACATGCCGTAGGTGTCCGCGATCTGCGGCATCAGATTCTTGAGCATTACAATATCCGTCGGCTCCACGACCGTCATGGTCGGAATGCCGCGCATAATGCCCATATCCTCGAACGGCATATGTGTGCCGCCGTTGTACGCTGCCGTAATGCCGGGGTCGGAGCCGACCACCTTGACATTCGCCTTGTTGTATGCGCCGGACATAAAGATCTGGTCGCAGGCGCGGCGCGTGCAGAACGGACCAAACGTGTGCGCAAACGGGATCTTGCCCCAGACCGACAGGCCGCATGCCACGCCGATCATGTTCGCTTCCTGAATGCCGCAGTCCACCGTTCGTTCGGGGAATTGCTTTGCGAAAGGCTTCATGCCCATCGCACTCATAAGGTCTGCGTCAACGGCTACGATCCGGCTGTCCTTTTCCGCCAGCTCGACCATTGCCTCGCAGTAGGCTGTGCGCATATCCGATACGTCATTGCCGTTTTCCTTTGCTAAAATGACCTGATCCATGCTTTCAGCCTCCTTTTACTTGCCTTCGGGCGGCATTGCCGCCTGAATTTCTGCCAGTGCCTCTGCCAGATCCTCCGGCGATACGCCGCGGCTGTGGCTGCCGACCTGACCTGCTGTTTTGCTCCAGCCGTATCCCTTGATCGTATCCAGAACGATCACCGAGGGACAGCCGGTGTTCTTCTTTGCGTTTTCGATGGCTTCGTTGATCTCTGCCACCTCATGGCCGTTTACCGTCTGTGCATACCAGCCGAAGGACGCGAACTTCGCCGCGATATCGCCCAGATTGCACACATCATCGTTATCCGTACGGCCGTCGATCTGCAGCTTGTTGTAGTCAACAAACGCGATCAGATTGTCCAGATGTTTCGTATTGGCGAAAAGCGCCATTTCCCATACCTGACCCTCGTCCAGCTCGCCGTCACCGAGGATAAGATAGGTGTAATTCGGATTGCCGTCCATTTTCATGCCCATCGCAACGCCTGCGGCAGTGGACGCGCCCTGACCCAGAGAGCCGGTGCACATATCAATGCCGGGAGTGTGGTTGCGGTCTGCGTGGCTCGGCAGATCGGTATGCGGCTTGTTGAGCGTTTCCAGCATTTCCATCGGGAAAAATCCCTTGAGCGCTAGCGCTGCATACAAACCGGGACCACAGTGTCCCTTGGAAAGAACCAGCCAGTCGCGGTCCTCCCACTTGGGATTTTCGGGGTCGCACTTGAGCTGCTCCCCATACAGTACGGAGAGAACCTCTGCCATGGACAGTGCGCCTCCCAGATGTCCGGACGGTACATGGGAGATCGCCTTGAGCGTCTCCATTCGGATCTCTCCGGCAAATCGTTTCAGTTCATTGATTCGGGCGTCACTCAGCATAACATAAGCCCTCCTGTTCGTTATAGTTTGAGAGCAGCGGAGGCGAAATGCCTCCGCTATTCTCTTATTTTCGCTGTTTACGCAGCTTTTTCGTCAGTTATCGGGTGAAGATACCGCGCTTGGGCAGCTCGTGTACGGATACCCAGCCCTCGCTCAGCGGCTCCTTGAAGCAGCCTGCAACCTCTTCTGCCGGACGGGTGGTGAAGCCCTCTACCGGTGCGGTGCCTGCCGGATACTTCTCGAGCATTTCCTGGATCATCAGGGTGATGTACTCGCAGATCGCTGCGATCGGGCGCTTTGCCTTGAATGCGTCGCCGCGGCTCGGATAGCCTACGACACCTTCCGGCGTACCGTAACGCTCGATGACGTTGTGGCCTTCGCCTTCGGACCAGGTATGCGGACGTGCGTAAGAGTCAACAGAGGTATCGTAGTGACCTGCCAGCGCCAGATTCTTCGGCTGTGCGTCTACGCATACGCTCATATCTACCATATCCGGGAACAGGAAGTTTGCAACGGCGGTCTCTGCCTCGTCTGCGTGTACGAAGTGGGTGGTCAGAGAATCCGGCTCGTCGATCGGTACCCAGAACTCACGGATCGCACGGTGCCACTCCAGCTCGGAAACGATCGCCGGCAGCTGATAGCGCTTGAAGAATTCCTGTACAGCGGACTCGAGCATCCACTTATGACCGTGGTTGTTTACCAGAATGAACTTGCGGTAGCCGTCATCCCACAGACCGAGCATGGTGTAGATCAGGGTCTCGCGAACAACTTCCTCGGTCACCATGTAAGTGCCGGGCATTGCAACGTGGTGGTACGGATGGCCGCCGTAGTTGATCGGAGGCAGAGCCAGCGCAACTTCGATACCCATCTTTGCGGTCTTGCGGCGAACGCCTTCGCAGATCTGGGTTACCATGTAGGTATCCAGACCGGACGGGTTGTGAATGCCGTGGTTCTCGGTGGTGCCGATCGGGATCAGGACAACGTCGTTCTTACGGCGCTTCTCCATTGCGATGTGGCGCGGCGTGTTCTGGATGTAGGTGCCGCCCTTGCCCAGTTCGGACTCTGCCGGCAGACCGTAGTCCTCGAGGATCTTGTCGATCTCCTCAACGCTTGCCTCCCAGATACGCTTTTTCAGCAGGCCGCTGCTGGTGTTCTCAAACTGGATGCGCGGGTAATCGGTCATCCACCAGGTCTCGCCCATGATTTCCTTTTTGTAGGTCTTTCTCGACATGATCTGTCTCTCCTTTTTTGGAATTTTTGATTGGATAGATTGAAATGGATCGGAGCTTATATTGGAATAGAATATTTAGAACTCTCGTGCGGTGCAGTACGCCTGGAGCAGCGCATTGATAATGCGGCCCGGACGGTCTGCGTCGCCGATGGAGTATACCGGAATGGTGACGTTCGACGTATCAATGCTGGTCGGGCGCAGACCGCCTGCCAGGATAACGGTATCCGCCGGCAGCTCTACTACGTCGCCGCGGTTCTTGTCCACTACGCGGACAACGCCGTCGTCAATGTTCCAGACCTTGGTGTTCACCATGCTCTTTACGCCGTTTTCCTTGAGCGTTGCGAACAGAATGCGCTTCTCAAAGTCGCCCATGCCGATACCCAGCTCGGGCATCATCTCAACGATGGTAACGTCCTTGTTGTGGAACTTGTCGTTATGGGTAACGGTGATATCCAGATCACCGGCGAAATTCTTCAGACGGTGTACATTCAGCTCGTACTCCTGCGCACCGAAGAACTCTGCGCTCTCGCAGCCGGTCGCGCCGCCGCCGATGATAACGACCTTGTCGCCGGAAATACGCATGATCAGCGGATATGCCGGACCGACTGCCTTGCGCGCCATCTCTACGATCTCGCGGGCAAAGCGGACGCGGTTTTCCAGGCTGCCGCCGTACCAGTCGGTACGCTTGTTGTACAGGGTGGAGAAGAACTCCGGCATGATGTTGCCGTGTGCTGCGTGGAACGTAACGGCGTCAAAGCCGGCGCTCTTTGCGTTGACAACTGCCTGTACGTACTGCTCCTGCATGGCGTGGATATCGTCGATCGTCATCGCATGAACGGCATACTATGCGCCGCGGGAGGTAACATCGGACGGTGCCGGTTCCTCGCCGCCTGAGCTGACCGTTCCGTCTGCACCGAAGTGCGTCAGCTCGATGGCAGCCTTTGCGCCGTAGCGATGGATCTTGTCCACCAGCTTGGAGGAAAGCGGGATATACGAGGTATCCGAAAACTGAGACTGTGCGCCGTGGTTGCGGGAAGTCGGATCAATGGTCGTGGATTCTACCACTACCAGTCCTGCGCCGCCCTTTGCACGCCGTGCATAGTAATCCATCATCAGCTCCATCGGGGAGCCGTCCGTGTTGGAATAGTCGGTATTCATCGGAGGAAACTCAATCCTCGAAGGTCAGCATAACCTTGAATGCTTCTTCCGGATGGTTGATCGCCAGATCCATGCCCTTATCCAGCTCCATGAACGGAATATGGTGGGTGGTCAGCTCGTCAAAGTTGTAGCGGTCCTTGATCTGGTTCATGAAACGGATGGTGCGCTGCATCCAGTTCTTGGTGCCGCCGGAGCCCTTGATCTTCAGGGTGGACCAGATGGTCTTGCCGATCTCTACCGGAACCTTTCTGCCGATGGAGTGACCGATCAGGTTTACGCGGCAGCTGTGACCTGCAACGTCAAAGATCGCAGCCAGTGCAGCGTTGCTGCCGGACGCCTCAGCGATAACGGAAGGACCGTGGCCGTCGGTTGCTTCCTTGATCTGATCGTAGTAATCCGGATCCATCGGATTGAGAACAACGTCTGCGCCGAACTTGAGTGCGCGCTCGCGGCGGACTGCGTTTACGTCTGCAACAACGACCTTTGCACCCGAAGTCTTAGCAACCATCGCAGCGGACAGACCTACCGGACCTGCGCCCATGATCAGAGCGTAATCGGAAGCGTCGATGTAGCCGCCGTTGCCCCAGATACCAAAGTAGCCGATGGAGAAGGTCTCAACCCAGGCACCCCAGTCATAAGACCAGTCGTCCGGGATCTTGTAAGCGTACTCTTCCTCGATCACGATATACTCGCCCATGCCGCCGGGGGAGTCCGGACGGAAGCCCAGCTCACGGAAATTCAGGCAAGCGGAGGGCATGAGGCCTTCCTTGCAGTTTGCGCAGTGGCCGCAAGCCAGAACGCACTCTGCGGTTACCTTGTCGCCTACCTTGAAGGTGGAAACGTCCGAGCCGATACCGATGACCTGACCGCCTACCTCGTGACCCGGCGTGTACGGTGCAATGTCGTAACGGCCCTCAGCGGACTCGCCCAGATAGCAGTGTACGTCGGAACCGCAGATACCGCATGCCTTCGTCTTGATCAGGATCTGATTGGGCTTGAGCTCCGGCACCTCTACGTTTTCGATTCGGAGGTCCTTCGGACCATACATAAACGCGATGTTTGCTTTCATGATTTTTCTCCTTTCTTATTAGCGCATCTCATCAGTGAAAACCGCCTGCCCGCAGATGATGTAAAGCAAAGATGTTCTTTCTGCTTGATATTGTTCTTTCTGTTTGATATAATGAATATCCGGATCTTGTTGTTACATGATCTGGCGGTGTGAACGCGATGATTTCGCTTGTGCCGGAGCAATCTCTCTGCTTACTTCGGACGATGCAACCTGCCTTGAGGATTTTGGAACATTTGTTGTTTCCTTGTGACTTAAATTATATCTATTTGTCTTGAAAAAACAATAGTAATTTTCAAAATAAATCACTTTTCTGCATATTTTACAATATATTTGTATCTTTTATATGCTAATTGCACATCATTCATACCGTAAAACAGATATCTTTTATCATTCCACGTAAGTAAGTTGCTGCTAACTTATTTGCAGATTATGTTTGCTATATTGTTATCAAAGTCGTATTTCGGCGAAAAATCACCGTAATATATCCTTTTATCATATTGTTACTTTTTTATCAAACTGCGGTGTTTTTCACTTTATTGGTATTGTTATAAAATGAAACAACTTTTTTGTGGCTTTCGTATAATAGTATCTTCTGTTGCCACAATTTCAAAAAGAGAAATCTATTCATATCGTAGAATTGTTAAAAAAAGAACATTATTCACTTGCCTTTTTCGGGCAATTATGCCTATAATAAAGCCATACCAACGAGCCGGTTCAACTCAATACATTATCTTTTTTGCTGCAAGAGGGATAAATCATGGTATGTTTTGTTTCTCTTATGGTATCGGGCAGGATCCCGACACCGCCGGAAGGCAGCAAAACATCTGATCCAAATCAGAGGAGGAAACAATATGGCAAAAGTAGTCGGAATCGGGCATATGAGCTATACCGTTATGGATATGGACAAGAGCCTGCACTTTTACTGCGACCTGCTGGGCGGCAAGCTGCTGACCCAGACGGTTGACGAAGGTCCCGAGCTGGGCAAGTACGTAATGGGCGATATGCTCAAGGATCCCTACGGCAAGCTCAAGGTTGCTATGGTCGATCTCGCCGGTCTGCAGATCGAGTTCCTGCAGTATCTGGTGCCGGAGACCAATGTTCCGTATCACGGCAACCCGTCCATCGCAGGTTCCGCGCATATCGCAGTGAATGTTGACGATATCGAGGGCATTTACAAAAAGCTGAAGGACGAAGGCGTTGTGTTCCACTCCGAAATCAACGACTGTGTCCGCGATGGTGAGCTGGTATGGCGCTGGGTATACTCCCGCGATCCGGACGGTATCTGCTGCGAGATCGTACAGCTCAACGAGGACTCCAATTATGTAAAATCTGCGAAGGCCGCTAAAGACTGACGCAGTTCATTTACAGAGCAAGAAAGAAAAATGACAAGGAAAAGGAGAAATCAACTATGAAGCTGCAGGACAAGGTGCTTTTTGTTACGGGCGCAGCAGGCGGTATCGGCAAGGCAGCTGCAAAGGTATGCGCAGGCTACGGCGCAAAGGTGATCGCCGTTGATATGAATCTGGACGGCGCAGCAGCGACCGCACAGGAGATCAACGAGGCAGGCGGTCAGGCGATCGCCGTACAGGCAAACACCACCGACCGCAAGCAGGTCGCTGCAGCGGTTGAGGCAGGCGTTAAGGCTTTCGGCAAGATCAACTGCCTGTTCAACAACGCCGGTATCTGCCGCTCCAGTCTGCTGATCGACTGCGAGGACGATGTGCTCAACCAGATCGTTGACGTTAACATCAAGGGCGCTTATATCGTAGCTTCCGAGCTGGCAAAGCACATGAAGGTAAACGGCGAAGGCCGCATTATCAGCACTTCCTCTATTTCCGCACTCAAGGAAGAGGCTACCAACGGCTTCTACTGCATGTCCAAGGCTGCTGTTCTGATGATGACCCACGTAATGGCAATGGAGCTGAGCAAGTACGGCGTTACCGCTGTTGCCGTATGCCCGGGTCATATCAATACCCCGCTGCTGCGCAACTCCTTCGTACAGCGCGGCGCTGCGGAAGGCAAGACGGTTGACGAGTACTTCACCGAGATGGAAGGCACCATTCCGATGGGTCGTCTTGCTGAGCCGGAAGAAGTCGGCGAGCTGGTCGCATTCCTGTGCGATGACCGCTCCGCTTACATCAACGGCAACGGTATACTTATTGCCGGTGGCAAGGTAATGGAGTAAAATAGAGAATAAGTAGAGTTCTATTGAGGAGCAGCAGAATTCTGCTGCTCCTCCTCCTTTTTCCCAAAGGGAGGAAAAAGGAGAAATTTAAATCCTAATGCGGTGCCTCTGGTCGATCGTCCTGTCTCAGAAAAGAATCTGTCCAGCGTCGGCAACTTCTTCGGTCTGTACGGCGGCGAGCATATCGCTGCAACAGGAGTTTGTTATCGGCGCAACGCTGGTAGCATGGGGCTGCTCTGCGAAATCCATCATTCTGGGTCTGATCATCGGCAACATTCTGGCAATGCTGTCCTTCACCTTCTGCTGTGCTACATTGGGCACCAGCACGCGCCTGACCCTGTACAGCTATCTGAAAAAGATCCTCGGTCCGCACGCACAGAAGGTTTATAACTTAGTATGGAGCCTTTGCAGTATCACGCTTGCGGCGTCCGGTATCTGTGTTTCCAGTACCGCGATCCGTGAGACCGCCGACATTCCGATCCAGCACGAGTGGTACCCGACACACATCGGTTTCCCGATCATTGTTGTCATTCTCGGCATTATCGTTACCATCGTTGCGGCAAACGGCTTTGACGCCTGCGCAAAGTTCTCTTCCACCTGTGTACCCTGGATGATCGCGATCTTCTTCGTCGGCGCTGTTGTAGCGCTCCCGCAGATTGCACAGGCTACCGGCGTGGAGATCAACTCCTTTGCTGATATCTGGAACATCTTCAACAGCAACGTCGGCAGCGGCAACCCGAATGCCGAGCCTTACACCATCGCACATGTTGCCTGCTTCGCTTGGCTGTGCAACCTTGCATGGCACATGGGCTGCAACGATATGGGTCTGTTCCGCTTCGCAAAGAACTATAAGTACGGCTATATCACCGCCATCGGCATGTTTGTCGGTCACTTCTTCGCATGGGTAACGGTTGCGATCATGGGCGCAACGGCAGCAGCTGTTCTGCGCACCTCGCTTTCCGTACTCGATCCGGGCGCTGTTACCAACACCGTATTCGGCATGACCGGTATCTGTGCCGTAGTCGTTGCAGGCTGGACAACCGCAAACCCGACCATTTACCGTTCCGCACTGGCACTCAACACCCTTATGCCCAAGCTTTCGTATAAGCAGGTCACTTATATTGTCGGTGCGCTGATGACCATCCTCGCATGCTTCCCCGGCATGACCAACATCGGCGATATCGTTTCCATCCTCGGCTGGGCAGTCGTCGGCGTCGGCGCGATCTGCATTGTCGAGCACTATCTGTTCCCGAAAATCGGCTACACCCGTTTCTGGTCCATGTACAAGGAGCAGAACATCAACTGGGCAGCCGTTATCACGTGGATCGTCAGTGTTGTATTCGCATTCGCTATGCTGAAGAGCGGTCTGCTGCACCGCAACTTCATCTTCATTCCGGAGTACATCATCTCGGCTGTTCTCTACATCGTTCTCGCCGGCGCAATGGGCGCCCGCGGCAATTACAGCAAGGAGCAGGCAGAGTATGCTGCATTCGAGCAGGCACTGAAGGAACTCGTAGACCGCGACGCAGAAGCGGCTCTGGCAGCAGGCGAAAACAAGCCGGTCAAGAACGCGGGCTTCACCACCGTTCTTTCGGTTATCGCCTATATCGTTCTGGCTGGTATCGTTGTCATCGCACTCATGACCTACATGGGCAGCATGACCGTTGTTACCTTCAAGAGCATTGCATTTATCCTGACCATCTGCTACTTCGTACTGAACGGTATTTCTACCTTCATCAAGTACCGGAACGAGGCGGTTGTCCGTCAGTAAACCAAAGTTATCTAACATCTCCCTTAAAAAGAGCAAGGAGGCAGTGCGTAATGCATTGCCTCCTTTGCTTGAGGCTGTTTTTAACAGCCTCTCGATCGAAGAAAAACCCGGCTTTCCGTTATGGGAAAGCCGGGTTTCCGTTATTCTGATTCTGTTTTTTCTTCTGTTTCCGGTGCCTGCTTCTCTTCCGGGACAGGGACCGCGCCGGCGATCGGCGCTACCGTGCTGCGGACGACCAGCTCCGGCATGACCTCGTATTTTGTAATATCGAAGGTCTCCGGCGATTCGATCAGTTCCAGCATTGCCTTTGCGGCGTTCACGCCGTACTGGATCTTGGGGTGTGTCATGGTCGTGATCTTCACATCGAGCGTTGAATACAGACAGTCGTCATAGCCGACGACCGAAATATCTTCCGGCACGCGGACGTTGATCGAGCGCAGATACGGGATCAGCATATAGGCGATACGGTCATCGTGGCAGAAGATCGCCGTTGCCTTTTTCAGCATGCGCATGAGCGGCAGATTGCCGGTCGGCTGGAACAGATCCTCTACCTTGCCGCGCTGCGTCCAGATCTCCAGCTCCTCGCTGTGCGAAATGCCGCGCGCGTTCAGCGCGTCCAGCATGCCCAGATAGCGCGACTGACCGGTCTGCTCGTGAAAGGCAAAGATCGTGCCGATCTGCGTATGACCCTGATCCAGCAGATAGTCGGTCAGAATGCGTCCGCCTTCTCGGTCATGCAGAGAAAGCGCGGGTGCAAGCGTGGAATAATCCTTGTGCAGGAAGATCAGCGGCGTTTTCTGCATGATCTGGTCATAGACCTCGTAATTATACGAGATCATCGCCGGATTGACCGGCTCCAGCAGAATGCCCGCCGGCTTTGCCGCCAGCAGATTGCCGAGCAGCTTGCGCTCGTTATTATAATCGTTATCGCTGAACATCATGTTCAGCAGATAGCCCTTGCTCGCCAGATATTCCGAAGCGCCGCGCACGATCTCCGGAAAGATGTAAAGCTGCGCGCCGCTCAGCATAATGCCGATCAGCTTGTTTGCCGGTGCTGCCGGCTCGGGTTTTTCGGGTGCAAGCTCCTCTGCCCGTTCGGTAACGTAGGTACCGCTGCCCTGGATCCGGTGCAGATAGCCTTCCTCCTCCAGCATGAGCACCGCCTGCCGCACCGTGCGGCGGCTGAGCGCGAACTGCTCCGCCAGATCAGATTCTGTCGGTATTTTCTGTCCGGCAAGAAATGTGCCATTCTTCAGTTGGTCTTTCAGCCAGTCGGCTAACTGTTTGTACTTAAAATTTGCCATAGTTATCGTCCTATATCAAAAAATGGTATCAATTCCCCTATATATCATCTCTTGCCCGTAACAATATTGTATCATATTTCAGAGGGCGGTGCAAGCATTTGATATAGAACTATTCTGTATATTTTGATACGAAAAACCGCGTTTTTATACGCCGGTCATGGAATCGCGGTACGCCTGCATGCGCGCCTCGTCCTCGTCGGTCGTTTCATCTCGGATCCGGCGCAGCTGCGGCAGAACGTCCGCCTTTTCCTTCTGCAGGTCGATGTCAAAGGTGATCCACGTTGTGTTCGGCACCTGAAATACGCGGATATCGTTTTTCATCTTGTCCAGCAGGGTGATAAGCTCGTCCAGACGTTCGCGCTCGCCCATTTCGACAAATTCGCCGCGGGCACGCTCCTCATACAGCTCGGTACCCGGCAGCACGGAAACCGTGGTCAGGAACAGGTAATACGGGTGCAGCTGATTGAGCAGCACGGCAGTACGGTGCGCGGTCTCGATCCCGTGCCCTTTTCCGGCAAGTCCGCCCAGATAGATCACGCGGTAGCGCACGCCTGCCTGCTCCAGACGGCGGCAGCCCTCCAGAATATCGGCAGCGGTGTAGCCCTTGTTGACATGGCGGAGCACATCATCATCGCCGCTTTCAATGCCGATGACCAGATCGTCCCAGCCGAAGTCGCGCAGATACTGCATTTCCTCCACCGTCTTGCGGTTCAGGTCGTCCACGCGGGCATAGGTCGCCAGCGGCGTGTTCGGGAAATATTTCTTGAACAGACGTCCCAGCTCTGCCAAACGCTCGGTAGACATGGCATACGGGTTGCCGCCGGACGCCCAGATCCGTCCCGGGTCGTCCGTGTAGCGGCGTGCCTCCTGCAGATCCGCCTCGACCTGCTCCAGCGGCGCCATGCGGAACGGATAGCCGTGGTAAAAGTTGCAGAACGTGCAGCTGTTGTGCGTGCAGCCGACTGTTACCTCCACAAACAGGTCATTCGCCTCGGTATGCGGCCGGATGATCGGACCGTTATAATGCATTGAAGATCCTTCCTTTCGATTGATTCATATTTCGTGAAATGTAGATTTATTCGGTTCAAGAGAAGGGCAGGATCGCTCCTGCCCGTGCAGTCGGAATATTACAGCTTGTGCTCGATGTAGTCCCGCAGTTCGCGGATGGTCTGCTCGTTGCGTCGGTAATAGGTCCACTTGCCGTAGCGGCGGGATTCCAGCAGTCCTGCCTTCTGCAGCATATCCAGATAGTGCGACATCGTGCTCTGCGCCACCGCCGCCTTATCACACAGCGAGCCGACGCACACGCCGCCCTCGAAGGACTCTCCTTCCGGAATGTGCAGTCCCTGCGGAGGAAAATGCGCGCCCGGGTCGCGCAGCCACAGCATAATATTCAGCCGGGTCTCATTGCCCAGCGCTTTGCAAATTTCAATCATATCCATGCATCTATTATATCGCGTTTTCGCGATATGTCAATATGTACTCTTCAAGTTTCCCTTTTGATGGTCTCAAAACCTTCAAGTATTGCCACCGGTTGCAAAACCAGGTGTCATAAGTTATAATAGAGGTATCAAAACCTATATTCAAAACTCGCGGTGTCAAAACCGGGAAAATGGGGGAATTTACATGATATTCGGCTACGCGAGAGTCTCGACCAAGACGCAGGCGCGCGACGGCAACAGTCTGGACGCGCAGCAGGCGGCGCTGACGGCGGCGGGCGCGGAAAAAATCTATACAGACACCTTCACCGGCACGAAGATCGAGCGCCCGGAGTTCGACAGGCTGCGGGTGCAGCTGCGAAAAGGCGATGTGCTCATCGTCACCAAGCTCGACCGCCTCGCGCGGTCGGTGTCGCAGGCGTCCGGCCTCATCACCGAGATGATCGACGAGGGCGTGACCATCAACGTGCTGAATCTCGGCATCCTGTCCAACGACTCGGTCAACACGCTGCTGCGCAACGTGCTGCTATCATTCGCGCAGTTCGAGCGCGATATGATCGTGCAGCGCACGCAGGAGGGCAAGGCGGTCGCGCGCGCGACCGACCCGAATTTCCGTGAGGGCCGTCCGCCCAAGTTCGACACCGAGCAGCTTGACCATGCGATGGAACTCCTCGAAAACCATTCGTATACGCAGGTCGTCAAGCTCACCGGCATCAGCAAGTCCACGCTCATCCGGGAGAGAAAGCGGCGGCAGCTTTCTGCAATCTGCGAACCATTCGCATATTGACAAACCGAAAACCTGTGTTATAATAATTTGCGAATAGTTCGCAGATTGGAGGGGCAGCTATGTCAAAATACAGCACCCAGCAGCGAAAGGCGCTGCTGCACTATCTGAGCGAACACCCGGACGAGCATCTGTCCACCCGGCAGATCGCGCAGGCGCTCGCCGCTGAAAAGATCAGCCTGAGCGCAGTTTACCGCAATCTTGCGGCACTCGAAGCCGAGGGGAAAGTGCGCCGCTGTGCCAGACCCGGCACACGCGAGGTATTCTATCAATACACCGATGCCGCGCCGTGCAAGGGCGTGCTGCACATGACCTGCACCCAATGCGGACAGACCTTTCACCTGTCCGAGCAAACTGCCGCACGGCTCACCGCGCAGCTGGACGAACGCGAGGGTTTTTCGCTCGACTGCGGCGAAACCGTGCTGTTCGGCGTGTGCAGAAACTGCCGCAAATAAAACCGTTATCACGTTATCAAAGGAGGGACACAACATGAAAAAGCATCTCAGAATTGCGAAAATCCTGTTGGCGGTGCTGCTGCTGGCTGCCATGCTGTGCCCTCTTATCTTCATCACCGCAGAGGCCGACCACGACTGCACCGGCGCGGACTGCGCCATCTGCCACCAGATCAACCTCTGCGAAAACCTGCTGAACAGCCTTGGCACTGCCACGGCTGTCTGTGCTGCCGCTGCGGCAGTGGTGTATCTTCTGTGCCGCATGATCACGCTCGGTACGGAAACCGATTGCACATTTACGCTCGTTTCCCTCAAGGTAAAGCTCTCGAATTAAATAGGGGTATTCTGCAAGGGTAAGGCCTGCTTTTCGGCAGGTCTATGCGGTTTTGCCGCTGCCCTTGTATTTTTGCGCCCATTTTTAGAAAAATTCGGAGGTTTATCCCATTATGAAACGTATTTTATCCCTGATTTTAGCCTGCACCGCGTCACTCGGTATGCTGACCGGCTGCGGCAGTACGCCGCTCACTGAGAAGGACAGCGGCAAACTGAAGGTCGTTACCACCATTTTCCCGGAATACGACTGGGTCCGTCAGATTCTCGGTGACAAGGCAGACGATGCCGATATTACTATGCTGCTCGACAACGGCGTTGACCTGCACAGCTATCAGCCGACCGCAGATGATATTGTAAAGATTGCCGACTGCGACCTGTTCCTTTATGTCGGCGGCGAGTCGGACGGCTGGGTCGATGATGCACTGGCAGGCGCGGCGAACAAGGACAGGAAGGTCATCAACCTGCTCGATGTGCTCAAGGATACCGTCAAGACCGAGGAGGCCATGCCGGGCATGCAGGCCGAGGAAGGCCATAATCACGGCTATTCGCATTTTGACGACAGCGATGTGCAGGAGCGCACCCTGTCCGACTGGGACGGCGACTGGCAGTCTATCTATCCGTTCCTGACGAACGGCACGCTCGATGAGGTCATGGAACGCAAGGCGGAGAACGGCGACAAGACCGCCGAGGAATACCGCGCCTATTACGAAACCGGCTATAAGACCGATGTTTCCCAGATTACGATCGACTCCGCAAACAATACCATGTGCTTTGTCAAAAACGGCATTGCCGCAAAAGGCGTTTACCAGTACAAGGGACATCAGATCTACGACTACGAATCCGGCAGCCGCGGCGTGCGCTATTTCTTTCAAAAGACCGGCGGCGATGCCGATGCACCGAAGTTCGTTCAGTTCAGCGACCACGGCATCGCTCCGGGCAAGGCCGAGCACTTTCATATCTTTGCCGGCAATGACAGCTTTGATGCGCTGTCGCAGGAAATGGAGAACTGGCCGACTTACTATCCGGCGGATATGAGCGGCGAGGAAATCAAGGAGGATATGCTCGAGCACGAGGAAAAAGAGTACGACGAGCACGTCTGGCTGTCGCTGAAGAACGCGGAAACGCTGTGCGAGGCCATCGCGAACGCGCTCGAGGATCTGGATGAGCAGAACAAGGACACCTATGCGGCCAATCTGACCGCTTACACCGATCAGCTTGCAGCGCTGGACGCTGCGTATCAGACCGCCGTGGACACCGGCAAGCGCAAGACCGTTCTGTTCGGGGACCGTTTCCCGTTCCGCTATCTGGTGGATGATTACGGCCTGAGCTACTATGCCGCCTTTGCGGGCTGCTCGGCTGAGAGCGAAGCCAGCTTTGAAACCGTGTCGTTCCTTGCGAAAAAGGTAGATGCGCTCAGCCTGCCGTGCGTGCTGACCATCGAGGGAAAGCAGCATAAAATTGCCGATACCATCGTGCAGAACACCAAGGCAAAGAATCAGCCCATCCTGACGATGGACTCCATGCAGGCCACCACCTCGGAGGATGCTGCCAACGGCACGACCTATCTCGGCGTGATGGAAAACAACCTCGGCGTGCTCAAACAGGCACTGAATTAAGGGAGGATTTTTGATATGACTCAGCTCACCTGTCAAAATCTCTCGGTCGGCTACGACGGCAAAGCCGTACTGCGTGACCTGAATTTTACGGTCCGCGCAGGCGATTATCTGTGTATTGTGGGGGAAAACGGTTCCGGCAAGAGCACACTGATGAAAACCATTCTCGGCCTGCTGCCGCCGGTCGGCGGATCGCTCGCGGCAGGTCACGGGCTGAGAAAAAACGCCATTGGCTATCTGCCGCAGCAGACCGATGTGCAGAAGGATTTTCCGGCTTCGGTGCGGGAAATCGTCCTGTCCGGCTGTCAGGCGCGGTGCGGACTGCGCCCATTCTACCGCAGAGCGGAAAAGCAGCTTGCCGCCGATGCGATGGAGAAAATGCACATCACGCCGCTTGCAAAGCGCTGCTACCGCGAACTTTCCGGCGGACAGCAGCAGCGCGTGCTGCTCGCGCGCGCCCTGTGCGCCACCCGTAAAATCCTGCTGCTCGATGAGCCTGTGACCGGCCTGGACCCCAAAGCTGCCGCCGAAATGTACGCGCTCATCGACCGGCTCAACCGCGAGGACGGCATTACGATTATCATGATCTCGCACGATATTTCCGCCGCCGAGCGCTATGCCACGCATATTCTGCTGACCGGCAACGCGCCGTTTTTCGGCACGCAGGCAGCCTATCAGACCAAATTCGCACAGAAAGGCGGTGATGCACAGTGATGGCTGTTTTCCAGAAACTTTCTGCTTACTGGGCGTATCCGTTCGTGCGCTATGCGCTGATCGTCGGCGTACTCATTGCGCTGTGCTCCTCTCTGCTCGGCGTAACGCTCGTACTCAAGCGCTTCTCGTTTATCGGTGACGGACTTTCCCATGTGGCGTTCGGCGGTATGTCCATCGCCGCTGTTATCGGCATGACGGACGATATGCCGCTCACGCTCGGCGTTACCGTCGTGTGCGCCATCCTGCTGCTCCGCACCGGACAGAACACTAAAATCAAGGGCGATGCCGCAATCGCGATGCTGTCGGTCGGCTCTCTCGCCTTTGGCTATCTGCTGATGAATCTGTTCTCTACTTCCTCTAACCTGTCCGGCGATGTGTGCAGCACGCTGTTTGGTTCAACCTCGATACTGACTCTGACCCGGGGGGAGGTGCGGCTGTGTGCGGCGCTGTCGGTCGTGGTGGTCATCGTGTTCGTACTGTTTTACAACAAGATCTTCGCCGTCACCTTTGACGAGGCTTTCGCCAAGGCGGTCGATACAAAAGCGAACCTGTACAATCTGCTCATCGCGGTAACGATCGCGGTCGTTATCGTGCTGGCGATGAATCTGGTCGGCTCGCTGCTCATTTCCGCGCTCGTTATTTTTCCGGCGCTTTCAGCGATGCGCGTGTATCAGAGCTTTCGCTCGGTGACGATCTGCTCGGCGGTGCTGTCGGTGTTCTGCGCGGTGTGCGGCATCCTGCTGTCCATTCTGGCGGGCACGCCGGTCGGCTCGACCATCGTTGCGGTGGATATCGCGGCGTTCGGCCTGTTTACGCTGGCGGGACGGCTGAAAGGCGGTGCATCGGCATGAGAAAAACGCTTTGCGCGCTGCTCTCTGGTGTTCTGGCGCTCTCGCTCTGCGCCTGCGGTCAGCCGGTCGAGGATATCCGGACCGACACGCAGCAGACCGCCGCAGCAGATACCCAATCCGGCGCCGGTGATACGGTTGACCTGACCGAGCTCAGCGGCACGATGCTCTATTCCGAGCTGGCGAACATCCTGTATTACGACCCGGACAGCTATTTCGGAAAGACCATCAAAATGACCGGACGGTTCGGCGTATACGAGCAGCTGGACGGGAACGGTAATCCGATTCCGGATACGCCGGTGCAGGTGGTATGCGTTGTCACGGATGCGACCGCCTGCTGTGCACAGGGTCTGGAATTTGTCTGCAGGGACGATAAGACCTATCCGGACGATTATCCGGCGCGCGGCGCGGATATCACGGTTACTGGGGAGTTCGAGTCGTATCAGGATGCGGACGGGTTCACCTGCTATCGGCTGGTCGATGCGGTGTTGTCTTAAAACAGAAAAAAGAGTTGGCATCAGCCAGATTATCTGCTGATGCCAACTCTTTTGCTGTATAGAAGTAATCTGATACTGACAGTTAGAATCAAATATTCCGCCGCTTCCTCTTGCGGATGAGCGTGGACTTGCTGATGCCGGTCAGCTGCACGACCTGCACATCCTCTGCCGCACGGCAGCAAAACCTTAAAAATGTGATTCGACCGTAATAACTCGCTCATAAAATGTGAACAGACTAAGAATTCTCACTTTGATTTTGTGCAGATGATTGCATTTCTTCCTCTGCCGGGGTATAATACCCTCATAAGAGGTGAAACCAAATGCTCTATCTAAAACGCAAAATCGACGCTTTTCTGTCGAAATGGAAAGCAAATCCGGATAAAAAGCCGCTTATCGTCAAAGGGCCGCGGCAGGTCGGCAAGACCGAATCCATTCGGCGCTTTGCTTCGGAGAACTACACGAGCGTTATCACGATCAACTTCGTGGAGGAGCCAAAGTACAAAATGATCACCGCGGACGGCTACAAAACGGCGGATATCATCAAAAATATCTCGCGCATCGACCCGTCTAAGCGGTTTATTGAGGGCGAAACCCTGATTTTCTTCGATGAGCTGCAGGAGTTTCCCGATATTGCGACCGCGCTCAAATTCTTCAAGATCGACGGCCGGTTCGACGTCATTTGCAGCGGTTCCATGCTCGGTCTCAACTACCGTAAAATTGAGAGCAACAGTGTCGGCTACAAGACCGATTACGAAATGTTCTCACTGGATTTTGAGGAATTTTTGTGGGCCGGCGGCTACGACGATGCCTTTATTGACGATATGCTGACGCACATGCGCACGCTGACGCCGTTCAACGAACTGGAACTGTCGGTCTGCGGCGAGCTGTTCCTTAACTACTGCATTCTCGGCGGCATGCCTGCCGTTGTCCGCGAATTCATCGAAAAGGGCACGTTTGAAGGCTCACTCGAAACCCAGCGCCAGCTGATCGCCGACTACAAAGAGGACATTCGCAAATACGCGGACGGCATGGACCAGACCCGCATTTTGAACGTGTTTCAGCACATCCCGGTCCAGCTTGCCAAGGACAATAAGAAATTCCAGATTTCCAAGGTCGCCTCCGGCGCGCGTTTCCGCGATTACCGCGGCTGCATTGAGTGGCTGAACGACGCAGGCATGGTCAACATCTGCTACTGCCTGAATTTCCCGGAACTGCCGCTCAAGGGCAATTATGACGAGACAAAGTACAAGCTGTATTTTGCGGACAGCGGCTTGCTTGTGGCCATGCTCGATGAGGAGGCGCAGGAGGACTTGCGCGCCAACAAAAACCTCGGCGTGTACAAGGGCGCACTGTATGAGAATGTGATCGGTGAGGCGCTCGTCAAGGCCGGGTATCAGCTGTATTACTACAAGCGCGAGGATTCCACGCTCGAGCAGGATTTCTTCGTCCGCACGGCATCCGCGCTCATTCCGGTCGAGGTCAAGGCCCAGAGAGGCACGGCAAAGTCTCTGCGCACGCTCATCACCAGTGATAAGTATGAGGATATTCACTATGGCATCAAATTTACCGCCGGAAATATCGGGTTCAGTGACGATATTTATACGTTCCCGTACTTTTGCGCGTTTCTGCTCAAGCGGTATTTAGGATGTTCATAGATTGGAATTAGAATACACAGATGTACAGCGCAGAAAATGTCTGTAAAAACAGTGGCAGCTATGGTATACTCCGATTAGATCCTCGAAGATCAAAAACATAGATAACCACAATCTTGAAAGACTAACTATTAAAAGTCAAGCCGAAATGAGTGGAAAGGTGAGGAAAATGTAGGCGGTCAAAAAAGAGTATAACAAAGCTGACGCCCTGTTGGACGCCTGCTTGAGCCTATGAGAATAAAGGACTTATGTAGCGCTGCTGTAGGGTAGCTTGGACTTCTCTAAGGCATAAATCAACCGAACCAACTTCTTGGCCGCATGGGAGAGCGCAACATTGTAGTGCTTGCCCTCAGCCCGCTTCTTGGCAAGATAGGCAGAGAAGATTGGGTCCCAATGGCAGACGTATTTCGTGGCATTGTAAAGAGCGTAGCGCAGGTATCGGGAACCTCGTTTTTCCATGTGGGAATATGCGCCTGTGAGTGACATCTGCCCAGATTGGTAGGTAGATGGCGACATCCCGGCGTAGGCAAGGATTTTGTCCGGTGAATCGAACCGGGAGAAGTCCCCAATCTCAGCCAGAATCATTGCGCCCATCCGAACGCCGATGCCCGGAATGGTAGTAATGGGAGAAGCGATTTCCTCTATCATCGTCTGGATGGCAGCTTCAATGTCCTGAATTTCGGAATCCAGTTCGCGGATCAGGCGAATCGTATGCCGCAGTTCCAGGGACTTGGCCGGCATGACAGAGCCGACAGAACATCTGGCGGCATCCCGAAGTGTTACTGCCATGTCTCGCCCGTAGCGGCCTTTGGAGGCGTCGTGTAAGACGGCTTTCAAATGCGTCAGGTGCGCTTCGGCAACCTGTTTGGCGCCAGGAAACTCGCTGAGAAGTGCGTAAACTGACGCCATGTGCAATGTCGGCACCAACTTTTCAAGCTCTGGGAACAGAATTGTGACCAATCGAGAAACGGACTGCTTCAGCTTCGCTCTCTCGCGGACTTTGTCAAACCGGTATCTTGTGAGTGACTTTAACTCCTCGTTGTGGTATGCTGTGTCTGTGTAGGACTTGAGGTCCACATCAGACAAGAGCATAGCTGCAATGGTTCGCGCATCGACACGGTCAGTCTTGGTTTTGCGAAGGCTCAGGCTTTTCCGGTAGAGGTTGGTGTGCAGCGGATTGATGACATAGGTTGGCAGGCCTTTATCAAGCAGAAATCCGAGGATGTTGTAGCTGTAGTGTCCGGTAGCCTCAAGTCCTACTTTTATTTTATCCTTTGGGTTGGTACAGCAACTAATCGTCTGCAAGAGTGTGTTGAAGCCCTCTGCATTGTTCTGGATGGTGAATACATCCGCTAGAACTTCGCCCTCTGAACTGAGGATGAAGCAATCGTGCTTGTCCTTTGCAACGTCAATTCCAACGCAAACCATGAGAATACCTCCGCTGTGTTTATTTGATGCTGATTCCACAGAACACTTTACTCCTGTAACCTTGTTCTACATAAACCGTCTGGCGGTATCTAACTGATCAACAATACTGTAAAGAGCTGTGGTTGGAGCCTTTCAAGAACCGTCTTGCGGTAGGAGCTGATAACCAATCTACAGCATCCCTTACAGTGTAGCACAGTCCTTGGAGAGGGACTTTAAAAACTACTATTTTATAATACAAGGAACTCTTATAGAAAATATAAAAATGCCACCCAAAAAGCTGCGTACACTTTTGGGTGGCAAAAACTTGCGTACACGTTCTCGAGAACGTGATTGCCTTATTTAATTGTCCGAACTTTCGCGGTTGCGATAGTGACGCAGACGGTGACTGCGCCTACCGCTGGATCCTCTAGATAACAATCAGCGCAGAGCACGCGGAAGTTGTTGGTGTAATGATAATCAACGCGCGCAGGGTGCAACTCTGCGACGGTTTGATCGAGCGCGGCTCTGGCCTTGCGGATCAGGTCGCGGGGTATCATCGCAACAGACTTGGCGTCCAGGATCTCGCCGCTGTCGTCGATGGTCAGCTCGTCGATGGAGCTGCGGCTGTAAAACGCACCGCGCAGATAGCCCTCGCGTTCGGTCGGAGTGAAACTCTCCCACTTCTCCCGGGCGGCGTCCAGCGCATCACGAAACGTGCTGAACGACTGTCCATTATAACGATAGCTTGCGTACACGTTTACACCTCGGAATATTTCCAAGTGCGGCCGTAACGCCTCTGGTAGTATTTTTCATACCGTGTGAACGCTCTCTGTATATTGCCGCTTATAAGGACAGCCGCAACATCGTCCCCCGGAAGCTCCTCGACGGTCTTCCATGCGCCGCTGCTGTTCTGGATCGTGTGATAGTGGTTGAGCTCCAACGACTCGCCTGTCGAGCGCACATATACATCTGGATCGAGTCCGGCAGCGTCCAGTGTGACAACAAGGTCTCCGCATCGTCCTATAAACCTCTCTATGCCGAAATCATACGACGGCTCGATTTTAACCTCGTCAAAATGCTCGAGAATGCTCACTGGCAGGCGATGAATTGTGTTATGCATTATATCGGTGATGATGCGTCGATCCTCCGGAACTTTACCTACAACCAAGGACGCGTCATAATTGATGCGCGGCATGATCTGTTTGATCTGCTCCGGAGTCGCTTGCATTGCACTTTCTACGCCCGGAACCTCGCGCAGATACTTGAGAACCGTGTCAAAATCGGTCTTGATATGAACGTAATGGATGGGAATGTCTTCGTGACTCAGCTTGTACAGATCGACAGCAATGCCCTGTGCTGCTTTAAAACCCCAGGTGAAAATATCCTTTACCTTAAACATCAGTCGTCGCCTCCTTTGGTATCCACGGCTTGCCAAAGCGTTTTTCGTGCAGTGCTTCGTAGCGGTCGATCAAGCTCTGGTCGGTCTCAGGGCGTTTGGGTATTTCATCAAGGAGTGCGCTATCCATACGAGATATCGCTTCGTTGAACGGGAGCCATACGCCGCTCCTTGTGTGAACGTAGCTCTCATCCTGCAAAGGGATCTCCCTGTTTGTCACGGCTTTCCACGCGCCTTGCGGTATGCCTGCCATGTTGCATGCAACCCGTATGCCGACCTCCGGCAGCACGCAGTAGTAGGAATCGTCTGCCAGGTTGTATTCATGAGTGCCTACAACCCCGAGCTTCTTTACAATGTCGAGCGGCAGGCGGCGAACTGCGTCGTACATATCGTCTCGACGATATTTACGGATTCTCGGCACCTCGTCGTATATCTCATCGTTGACCTCCAACACGCTCTCATCCGCGTGTAAAATTATGAGTTTGAGATCAAGTGGACTTGCGTTGTCAATTTCGGTGATGCTGCGTACACCTCCGGCAGAGAGGTCGTCTTCCGTGAGGCTGTCCAAATGCAGCTCAGCTGCATGTATCTCAATGCGCGGAGCATCGTCATCGTACAGCGCGCGACACTTCTCTTCAGGCGATAACTGACTGAAAAGATACAAGGCGACGATTTCAGCCTCTTCATACCTGCGTGTGTAATGCATGCTGTCGATTTCAAAGATTTTCATTGCGGCATACTCCAGATGCAGTTCGGCGCGCCTTCGTCCATTTCAGCTTCGACCAAAGCGTCGACGAGGGTGTCAGGCGACGTGTCGTCCGGGATTTCGTGAGCATTGATCTGGATCTCCACTTCCTGATTTCCCTGCGCCTCGTAACGATCCCACGTTAGCTGTGATGATTTGATTGCCTCTGCCTTGTCTGTGAAGCCATATTGACTGTGATATTCCAGATGTTCGTGCTTGCTGTCAGAAAAGCATAAAATGTGTACTAAGTAACCTTGCATAAAGCATTTCCTCCTTTGTGGGCCCATTGTAACACAATTCTACTGAAATCGCAATAATTCTGTTGGCCCCTCGGGTTTTTTATGTTATACTTTTTTCGCAAGAAATGGGGAACGAAAGAAATGTACAGAATCAACCGGATAGCCGTGCAAGAGGCAATGGCGCGTGTGGGCATAAAAACGCAGAAAGAGCTCGCGCGTAAACTTGAGGTCACCGAAGCGCAGTTGTCGCATACGCTATCAGCATCGTATGTGCCAGTTAAGGCAGCAGTTGTGCGCTTGTGTGAATTGTTACAGACACGAATCGAGGACATCGTCGATGCAGAGCCATTAGAAGCTCCAGAAGCCGTACACAATGCGACAGGCGTTACATCAATCGAATTATTCGCTGGAGCCGGAGGCATTGCTGTAGGACTTGAGAAAGCTGGCATACACACACTCGCTCATGTGGAGATCGATCCGACCTGCTGCGAAACGCTTAGGCAGAACCGTCCGCAGTGGAACGTCATAAATGCTGACGTGAAGGATGTAGACTTTTCTCCCTACGTTGGAAAGATCGACATCGTGACCGGCGGCTTTCCGTGCCAGGCGTTCTCTTACGCCGGCAAGAAACTCGGCTTTGAGGACACGCGAGGCACTCTGTTTTACGAGTTCGCGCGCTGTGTGAAGGAAGTCCAGCCGAAAGTGTTTTGGGCTGAGAATGTCCGAGGTCTACTTTCTCATGACAACGGTCGTACACTTCGCACGATCGTCGATGTATTTGAGCAGCTAGGTTATGGCATCGAATACAAGGTTCTCAATGCGAACAAATATGGCGTAGCACAGAAGCGAGAGCGCTTGATCATTATCGGTACGCGTCCAGGCTATGAGTTCGAATGGCCAGAGCAGGACAGCTATCGTCCTGTCCTGCGTGACGCACTGCAAGATTGCCCGCCGTCTGAAGGACAGACGTATAGCGCGAAGAAGAAAGCAGTGTTCGATCTGGTTCCTCCTGGCGGATGCTGGGTTAACCTTCCGGAAGAGGTTGCCAAAGAATACATGGGCAAGTCGTACTACAGCGGCGGCGGTAAGCGCGGCATGGCACGACGGATCTCCTGGGACGAAGCATGCCTCACGTTGACATGCAGTCCATCGCAGAAACAAACAGACCGGTGTCATCCGGATGAGACTCGACCGTTCACCGTACGAGAGTACGCGCGTATCCAGTCGTTCCCGGACGACTGGATATTCCGAGGCGGCGTTGGTGCAAAGTACAAACAGATCGGCAACGCAGTTCCGGTCGAACTCGCGCGTCGCATTGGCGTGCAGCTGCGTAAGTGCGTAGAGCAAGGCGACAAAAAGGAAGAGCAGGGATAACTCCCTGCTCTTTTAGTTTACAATTCTTTTGCGATACGCTCGATGAGTTCTTCGACGTGTTTACTTGCGTCAAATCTTTCCGCAACATCTCCGGCCACGCCAATGAGATCCTGATAGAAATGCTCGTCGCCGGTTAGATGTGTCCAAAACTTCTTGCCTACGATGACTTGCCAACCCTTCTTTTCGATTTTTTTGTAATTCGCTGAAAGGTCATCGTGTTTTCCATAAAGCACGCCAACGATGAAGTTGTCTTCGTCATACTTAACGCCGTTCGTTTTGAACAAGCGTCGTGCGTCGTCAAACTTATCACACATGGGCTTAACGTCATCTTTGTTAATCGTCGTTGGTCCGGCTTTCAGCTGCGCGTAGATATCTCGGCCATTGATTTTATCGGTGAACTCAATGTCCATGCCGGCGACTCCGGACGCCTTTGCAAAGCCAGCCTCAACACAGAAGAACTGTGTGCGTGTACCGAACGATGTTGCCAACGACGTGCCAAGGATGCGAGGATAGACCAATGCACGAGCCATGCTTCTCGGATCACAGCCTCCGAAGCCAATCTGCGAGAGCATTTTAATCGTGAACGGATTTATTTTGAAGTTCTTCATCTTCCAAGACTTGATTTTCTTAACTTGGCCTTCCATGATATCTTCAAAACATTTTTCTGCTACGGCACGCACTCTGCTATCCATTGGTCTCACATCCTCATTTCTTTATCTGCTTACACTTTACGACAGAATTTGGATGAAAAGCAATGATCTCTATTTTCTTATGATTTTCCTATAATTTTGTACACGCTACTGATACCCTGTACAAAATCAGACACTACAGAATGGCCAAAAGTGTAGGCAGTGCGTGGCTTTTGACCTAAAAATAAGAGGTTCGTTTTGACCGCTCCGAAAAGCCCCAAAACGAACCTTTGTTTATTTGCGTTTTACCCCCCTCTCCTATGATCCTTTCCAACGTAACATAAGCGAGACTAACGACATTTTCTGACGAGTAAAAAAACCAGTTTTGACTACAATCGACACGTCTTTTTATGCATCTTGTATCACCACATGAAAGCGATTTTGTGTTAATTGTAATGATCCTTCCACCACATTTCAGCACTTAATTTTTATTATGACACCGCCATTCAAACAGACTCCATCTGCTAATATTAAAGGCAATTAACCCTCCAACACTTAAGAATATTCTATACAAAATTCCCAATGTGAACACTTCCATAGCGCGTTCAATCATCATAAAAATCCTCATTTTTCCCTCCAATTCAAACGACTTTTACTCGATCATAACCATTCATAATCCGGACAATACGCCCTAATTTCTCGTTTAATTTTCTGAAGGAAAGCCATGTATAATATCATTATGTAGTTGCAAATTTCTCATCGACTTGTGACTCAGAAAGCAAATTTTCCAGTGACGTTAGGCACTCTCAAATGAACACAATCAACGGATTCCGTGTTTCTTTGAAGTACTCTTCCCCCCCTTCGACCTCATCGTTTTTTGTAAAATAGCCGACACACTCGAGCATTTTATACCCTTCACAACACCATAAAAAGATTCCCCAAAAAGCCTCTGGCGTCTGCAATTTTTCACTCAAACTTGTGTCCACTCTATATTTATTTAAGCGTATCCGACTCTCAATCCATGTCAAAATTCAGTTAGAATTCGCTGAACACACACCGTTGAAGGAAACGATTTGATGTATCCAAGTTCAGAAAAAGCACTGCGGCTAATCAAGAATTTCGTGCGTGAAATGAAAGAAAAAAGTCACGTCCTTTGTATTAAACATTAAGTAGATTACCAGCAGCAACACGCTTGAGTTTGCTCGTAAAGCTGTCGTTTTTGCCGTCTGTCTTACCACAGATATTGAGAATTTGTACAAGCTAAAAGCCTTTATCGAGCTTCTCAAACCATACCACTGTAGTGCCTTCTCGCAGTAAACGACTTTTAGAATGTCAATATAAACTGGATTTCCGTTATTGTCTTCACCAATTAGAAACATGGCAACCTGTATTTTATTTGTATCTTGCAGGACGTATCCTGCGACTTCTTGGAACAGGCCAATCTTGCGATTATCACCATCTGTAACGGTCTCGATAAAGTGCTCCCATCTCTATAATGAGCTGACGCGTTGAACGGATATGGCACGAGAAATAGGTGTAAAGATTATCAGCTGAGTTCTCGCTGAAACGAATTTCAGACTTGAACTTTAGCGTTCCATTTTCAAAATTGAATACCAGTTTTATTGCAAACATAAAGCGTATTACGCAGTAGATACGCACCAGTTTTGCAATGCTGCCAATCCGTCCGCCGATCGGAAAGGCCGAGATTTATATCGATGTAACTGTGTAACTGCGTGTCAGAGACGTCTTCCCAATACGCATCATTGCACCCTTTCATATCGATCTGATTGTTATAAAATCACTTGTGTTTACGGAAAACCTCATCTGAAATATCGTGTTTGAACGGAGCCGATGTACGCTCTTTCTTGAGCGCTTTCAGAAACTCAGCTGCCCAGCGATCTAACTTTACAGACTCTGTGAACAGTTCAGCAACCTCAAATTTCCGCTTCTCATAACAGTCGGAACGGCACAGATCGGTAAGCTATTTTATCTGGTTAATACCATCAGCTTTAGCCAGTGTGAGGGCTCCATCGACCAACCCATCCAGCAGAAATTTAAGGTTTTCACCGTCTACATAATACTCAAAAATATCCTTGTACTCTCTCGAACATTGATAAACTCGAAACGAAATATTGCTCTCAAATAGCAAGCGATACATCTTCTGAGAGAACTTTTCACTAACATCTTTGAGTGCCATACAACCAGCTCAGATGATGTCAGTCTGCTTGTAAGCGCGTAAAATCGGCAAAACTATTTGTAGATGAGAACTATAAAAGTTGTTGTTGATCCCCGATAGGCACGCCCACTTCTTGCCGTTGGCGGACTATTTCCCGAACTGCATAACGTCAAATGTGTCTCCTATACTGTGATTGCCGGTGATGACATGAATCTCAATAAAGTACGTAAGCCGTTACATACGGCATTGTAGCACTGTATCTGTGAGAGCTATACCGCCCCAGGAAATTAGGCAGCGAGCCCATTCGCAATTACATTCCAGTAGACGCTTTCAAAACGCCACTGAGCAGCATATTCTCCTACACCTGCCATAATCTTTGTTTCTTCCATTCTCATAATCCACAGTATTACTTTAGGGCTGTACACGATACCTCCGGGGTTCTCTTTCCTCCTTATCGTTTCAAGAAATTTCAGCTAATCTACACATCTGCTGTACATATAGTACGCGACTCATAGTTGGTCTCAAATCCAGAATTACGCTACACTCTGGAATACTGATGCCATCGGGAATCAGGTTTACGTTGCACTAAATATGGATTTTTCCACTTCTAATGCTGCTGAAGGGCTTTGTGCGTCGACATGAGGTGTGTGGGTATACCTGCCGAGCTGAACGCATCAGCAACAGCCTCGAAATGCTTAACGGTTACACCATATGCGATTGTTTATGCTCTGTTTGCAAGATCTTTATATGTTTTGAGAACATTTCCGTACAAATTCTACTTCAGGACGATCTCTTTGAGAACCGGCTTGGTGGAGTCTCCGTAACTCGTTAACGCTTCATTTATATCACGCATTATTCGCACTAAATACTTACAATGTGCAAGTCTACTCTTTTCGTTCAAGTTATCATTGCACACATTGTGTATGATGGTTGTGTAAGTATATAGAGTTTCTGTATCAAGCCGTGGTGATGTGGAGATAAATCTAACGACCAGACAACCATAAAATCGAAAGACTTTAATGTAGCTAGATGCTTCGCACAGGTGTACTTCACCGTATAATATAAGCTTCGGATTCTCTCGCCGTCCCATTCTTCGAGCCGCAGTAGAAATACTTTCCAGACGAATATCTTGCATATCTGCGAACACTTTCTCATGCTGCTCCAGTAGCTCACAACTTCTCACCTTTTGAGCAGCTCAGCGATTCCATCGTACGCGTGATCTTTTTTTGTTTTCCCTTCTATAACGAATAAGATGCAGTAGCAATGGTTTTCAACTAATATCCTTTGTTCAGGTGTGAATTGTAATTTTAGTTTGCTATTATTGATGGATATCCTCTCCCTTCTTTTCTACATTTAGTCTTCGCGTGCCTGCTGTGCTGGAAATTTACGCAATCCAGCACCCTACTCGTGAAGGTACAAAAAAGAGGTCACGCATAAGCGTCACCTCGTGCTTTAACTAGGAAACAAACTTACGCATGGCCTCTTTCGAGATCTGTATGGACAAAACCTCTCCGTCTCCTCCGGTTCCACTCCGCAGTGAATCCACGGCGAGAGTCTCCTTTCCTTTGGCTTGATGGCTTTGGGTACCTTCCACCGAAGTGGAGGGGCGGCGTCCTGCCTTTTCTATGCTCTTATAATACACCTATTCCTAGGTGTCGTCAATACTTTTCTATAAGATTTCTCGTTAAATCTTATCGTTTTATTTCGTATCCACGGAGCAACAAAGCCAAACCGCGAACTTGATCTTTTGACATTTTGTCTATGGATTTTTCAATCGATTCCATACTTACTGATAGCGGAATCATATAATCAATGGCAATCGGTCTCGGGTTAAAAATCTCATCCATCGGCAGATCGAGGATATCCGCGATCTGCACAGCCATCCAAAGGTTCGGTACACTCTTTCCGGTGAACCACTTGTTCACACTAGCAGGCGTTACACCGAGCCGATCTGCCAACTCTTGTTGCGAGATTTTGAATTTGCGGCACTCTTCTCGCAGGCGGCTGCCGAGAAACTCTGCGTAACGGCGAGCCTCGTCATCGTAGGTCATTTCGGCTCCTCCACACCAGCGCAATACTGGTCGAGCAGCTGATTTACGAGCTCGTTGATGCTGACGCCGGCCTGCTTGGCTACCTTGCTGACCCTCTTTTTTAGACTCGGAGTAACTACGAGCTGCATGCGGACAGTACGGTTCTCTCCGCGAACCGGCTGCTGCACGAGAACCTGCGTGCCTGGCTTGTTGGCAACTTCAACGACAGGCGCTTCTTCCTGCTTGACAACCTCGGGCTCCGGTGCGCCCTTAAGGCCATCAAAAATATTTTCACTTGCAATGTTCTTAGCCATCACAAAGCTCCTTTCTCAGTCAGTTCTGCGTACAGCGCACGATAATCCTGCGCCGCCGTACAGCTCTCATCCCATGCCAGCAACGGCTTACGAGCCGCCTGTGCCTCGCGGACACGGACAGTCTCGCGGATTGCAGTGTTAAGCACAATCGTTCCGAGCTGTGCGGCGAGATCCGGCAAGCCAGCTTCAACTTCTCTGGACAATACCGTGGGTCTCGACCTACGCGTCAGCAGGACGCCGCAGCACTCCAAACCCTTGTTAGTGTACTTCTGCGTGTCGGCAACACTGCGAGCGAGACGGCTGATGCCCTGTGCAGAATAACGGTCAGCGGTCATCGGTACGAGAACCTTAGTGGCTGCCGTCAGGGACGCCATAAGCAGCGTTCCCAGCGCCGGAGGCGTGTCGATGATAATCAGGTCATACTGAAAACGCGCTGCCTCCAGCTGCTCTCTGAGCACGAATACGTCAGCGAAGCCGCTCAGGAGCTTGTCCGCATCGCGGAGCAGCGGATCGCCAGCGATGATGTCATAGCCGAAATCCGTGTGCTGCACGCAGTCGGTGTTGTCCTTGTTCACGATGAGATCGTACAGCGTGCTGACGCCATCGCTCTGCGCACGGCTCGTATCAGTGCTGTTACACTGCGCGTCTGCGTCGATCAGCAGGACGCGCTTTCCGTCCTGCGCAGCAATGTAAGCAAGGGCACAGGCCGTGGTCGTCTTTCCCACGCCGCCCTTTTGATTTGCGATTGCTAGAATTTGCATGGCTTGTTCCTCCCCTCAAGTTGTGTAAGCTCTATGTGTATACTCTATCACAAATGGTATCAGAGGTCAAGCCATTTGCTGGCTATAGTACCATGCTTCGCCGGAGTGCTTGCTTACGGCACTCATCAGCGTGCTGCGGAGATAGCTCGTACCGTCGCGTACATCGCGCCAATGAGCCGCAATCTTTGCGACTGTTACAGCCATTACCGTGTGTGTAATCGATTCGTATGCGGCGATCAGCTGCTCGCGAGAGGCATACACGCCATCGCGGACACGGTATGTAGGCTTGGTAGAAAGCATGTCTGCCATGTACTGTCTGCGAGTCTCTCGTACTGCTACTTCGATTTCTGCTTTATCAGCAGCAGGAGCGATAGCCGCAGCGTCATCTGCAAGATTGTTCCACTCCACTCTCGCGCTCGCCTCGCACGCCGCAGGCGTGAGGCTATCTCCAAGAGGGCTATCTTCAAAAGAGGTTATCTCAGAGAGGTTATCTTGGCTGCAAATTTTAGACGATTGAAGCTGCAAATTTTGGACGGATGCACTGCAATTTTTAGACGATTGGTCTGCAGAATTTAGACCGTTGAGGCGAAAAGCAACCGCTCCGCCGAAGCTCTTGCCAGCGCTCTCAATCAGGCCACGCAGGCCAAGTTGAGCGAAGCAGGCGGAAAGCGTCGCATGACCGCAGCTCAGCATCGCCTGCAGCTTGCGGCGATCCGGGTACACGAGGCCGCTCTCAGTAGCGAGCGTGTCGCTCAGCAGCGCATGAAGCAGACGGACGCGAAGTGGAAGGTCGCGTCCTGTATCGAGGTCGATCTCAACGTACGCGCCGGCGCAAACCTTGTGATTGATTTCTCGCAGAGCAGGAAAGCCTGCCTCGCGGAGATACTCGACCGGTTCGACAGAGGAAGGAGCGCGCCACTGCTTGATGTACAGGCGACTTGCCGTACGCGTCGGAGCGATGGTCAGCAGCTTCGCAGCAGCGAGATCGTGCAGCAGCTTATGTACCTTGCGAGCGCTGAAGCCGGATGCCTCTGCCAGCTTGTCCACCGGGTAGATGACGTACGCGCCACGCTGATCCACCCAGCCAGAGCGAATGGAAAGAGGAACGCGCGCTCTCAACAGGCTGTACACCCATACATGACTTGCTGTCAGTCCGAAGGTGGAAGAATGTTCCAGAAATGTCTTCTCAACAATGATTTTTTTCATAAAAAAGCAGCCTCCTCGTGCTCAAAAATTGGCACTCAAAGACTTGCACAAAAAATCAATTAGTGATATAATAGAGGTACAAAAAAAGTCATACGTCTTGTATATACCCATTCACTACTCGGGCTGTGTGCAAGTCTCTTGGAGTCGATGCGCCAACATCGGCTCCAATTTTTATGCCTTGAAAAATAAAAAAACGGGATCGCACAGATCCCGTTACACTTGACTTTTCGATGCAGCTATGGTACTATACTGATAGCTCCAAGAGCTGCGCAAAGCGCTGTGCCGCAAGATCGTGCGGTGCATCTCCGGCAAAGGTTGCAGCCTTTTGCGGAGAGCTTGGACTCTCAAGATCCTCGACACTTGCAGGTGTTGGGGATCTTTTTTTGTTATTCACAAGTTCATTTTAGCACACCTGTGGATAAGATGCAAGATTTTTATTTTTATCCACAGGTGGAATCGTCATCCGACTTGGAGCGTTCTTTTTCGCACTTTATACGCGCCAAAGATGCTAATTCCGCAACAATATAGGCTCCAACCATTGCGATTAAGGCTGTCGGTTCATCACGACACATGTGGAATTCGTATACACACCAAACAATAAATGCAAGAACAAATATAGACAAACACAGAATGTATACATCAATCTTATTGAGTTTCTTCATATATCATCACCTTACTTATTGTGTATGCTCGTTGTGTAAAAGCAAACAAGCGCCGAGATGCAGCAGGGCATGACGGCGCTTGTTTGTTACTCTACATGGTACTTTGTTGTCTATGCTTATACAGCAACAACGTACTGCATACAAACCCAACCGCCACAAGCAGGCACATAGCCCCAGCCGTTCGATTGCTTTGAGATAGCGATAACGGAACCGTTCGGCAGCGCCTTGAGCTTAGAATAGCCCGTACCGGCGCCAGAACGCACGTTAAGGCCACTTTGGGCGTTCACCTTGTTTTTTCTTCGCTTGAGTCGCAGAAGCGATTGTAGAGGCGTCTACCCAGCCGTAAACGGTACTTGCGTTATCGGTGTGAACGATGTGGTATTTGTGCGTGCCGATCTGGGAAACAGCAGTAATCTTTGCGTTGCCTGCTTTGACGACATTTCCGGCCGTTGCAGTTGCGCTCGGATAATGTTTTCCGCCGACAAAATGAACCACATCTCCGACCTTAAAGCCGGTTGCAGTCGCAGTCGTTGCGGACGATTGTGCGCTGTAAGAAACGTAGGAGAGTTTGCCGTGTTTCGTCCACTTGCGGGTCGGATAACCGGCCTTCGTGCCGATATTTCCGACGGCAGTGATTTGGCAGCCGCCTGCAAAACTCGGAGTGCACTCCACAGCGAGACCGTCGCCGATATACACACCGATGTGGCCAGGCAGCCATACGACTTCTCCGACCTGGATGTTACGGAAATCTGCGCTCACACCGCTGCACACGCCGATCATACCGCTGTCGGAAACGTCCGGAACGCCGTTCGAGGCATACTTGCCACCGCCGTAGGTGGCCGTCAGACTGCCGTTCCAGCCCCAAAGGATACCCTTAATCAGTCCAACACAGTCGAAAAGAAAGCCTTTATCCTGGATTCCGTACGCCTTGGACTGCCAAGCAGGACGCACAGCGTTAGTGCCGTTCGACTTGATTGCCCGGGAAATGTTCGCGGCGGTCGCCGGCCAGCCGAACGTACCGAGCATGTAAGCAGTTTTGTAGTTCGTCGCGGTGCGCTTACATGCCGCCGCGAAATCTGCTGCTTTCATCATTCCTCATTAACCTCCGATTTTATTCTGCGCAACTCGCGCTTCGATTTTGGCGAAAATAAACTTTTCCAAATCGTCGGAAATCTTATTGATGTACGCGATCGCTGTCCGGGAATAGCTTTCAGCGAATATTCGATAGCTTTTCGGTGTGCTTTCGCCTGCGCATCCGCATCGAACTCGCCGGATTCTTGAGTGGAATAATTCGGATTTACGATAGATAATCAGAAACTGCGGTTGCTGAACATACATGAGTTTATCAGGAAATGGTGAGAATAAATCTTGACTTTGCAGACGATTGGATTTATTATACCGATAAGAAAGTAACTTACGAGTATAATACAGAGGTGAACAGATGCGTCCATTCTACTGCCGTGAGGATGAGCTGAGAAAACTGAACAAACGCTATGCCGATGACCGTTTTGAGTGCATCGTTATCTATGGCCGGCGGCGTGTTGGCAAAACGGCCTTGATCAACGAGTTCTGCAAGGACAAGCCGACCATTTTCTTTTCCGCACTCAATACGACAGGAAAGGAAAATCTGGAGGCGCTTTCCAAGTCGATCATGAGTTTTGAGCGGCCGGATATGGAGTCTGCACCGGAGTTTCATTCGTATGATGCCGCGCTGGATGAGCTGACTGCACTTTCAAAAGATAAGCGGCTTGTCTTTGTCATTGACGAGTATCCCTATCTTGCCAAAGCAAAGCCTGCCATTTCCGCCATGCTGCAGCACATCATCGACCATAAGTGGACCGACTCCAAGCTGTTTCTGATCCTCTGCGGCTCGTCCATGAGTTTTATGGAGAGCCAGGTGCTGGGCCAGGAGAGTCCGCTGTACGGCCGGAGAACCGGTCAGTTCAAGATTGAGCCGCTGGACTATAAAGAAACCGCCGTATTCCATCCAAACTTATCCGAGGAAGATAATTCGCTGATTTACGGCATTACAGGCGGTGTTCCGCACTATATCAACAAGCTGGATGTAAAGAAAAGCGTAGACGAGGCTTTGCTGGATAACTTTTTTGACCGTTCCAGCTACCTGTACGAGGAGCCGGCCAATCTGCTAAAGCAGGAATTACGGGAGCCGGCTATCTATAACGCGATCATCAAGGCGATCGCGGAAGGCGCTTCCCGCATGAACGACATCAAGATGAAAGTCGGAGAGGAAAGCTCGGTCGTATCGAAATACCTGAGAACACTGATCGATCTTGGTATTGCCCGAAAGGAAACGCCGCTTACCGAGAAACCGGGCAAGAAGACGATCTACATGCTGGCCGACAACTTTTTCCGATTCTGGTATCGTTTTGTGCCGATCAACATGAGTGCGATCGACTCCGGCCGAATCACAAAGACCTATCCGCATGCGGTAAAGCAATATCTTTCTGATTACATGGGACTGATCTTTGAGAAGATGTGCCAGGACTATCTGCTGTATTATGCGGACAACCTTCCGATCGAACTGAGCGAGATCGGTCAGTGGTGGGGCACAGACGCGAAAAAGAAAAAGCAGATACAGATCGATATTGTCGGAACGCCTGTTGCAGGCAAAGAGTATATCATTGGCTCCTGCAAGTATCGCAACGAGAAGATCGGTATGGATGAACTGGAACTGCTTCGGGATTACGCATCCGTATTTGGAAAAGGTGATGCCTATCATTACTATATCTTCTCTAAGGGCGGCTTTACCGATGGACTGCGCGAGGCACAGGAGCGCGGTGAGGTTCGCCTGGTAACACTGCAGGATCTTTACAAATAAAGCATTATAACTTTGCTGATTCATCTTATCAATATGCTGTAATAGCCTCGGATTGGAGAAAACTATGCTGCCATTGCCAAATGCTATAGGAGAAAAGACCATTACACCGCCGTCCATGCTGGAAATCTATTTTGATCACGGTAGTTGTTTTCACTGGCTGTATACAGTGTATATCTCGATCTTGATAATATAAAATGTGATTTATATGTTATAACTCGCTAATAAAATGTGAATCAATCGAAAATTCTCACTTTAATTTTGTGCAGACAATTGCATTTCTTCCTCTGCCGGGGTATAATACCCTCATAGGAGGTGAAACCAAATGCTCTATCTAAAACGCAAAATCGACGCTTTTCTGTCGGAATGGAAAGCAAATCCGGATAAAAAGCCGCTTATCGTCAAAGGGCCGCGGCAGGTCGGCAAGACCGAATCCATTCAGCGCTTTGCCGCAGAGAACTACACGAGCGTTATCACGATCAACTTCGTGGAGGAGCCAAAGTACAAAATGATCACCGCGGACGGCTACAAAACGGCGGATATCATCAAAAATATCTCGCGCATCGACCCGTCTAAGCGGTTTATTGAGGGCGAAACCCTGATTTTCTTCGATGAGCTGCAGGAGTTTCCCGATATTGCGACCGCGCTCAAATTCTTCAAGATCGACGGCCGGTTCGACGTCATTTGCAGCGGTTCCATGCTCGGTCTCAACTACCGTAAAATTGAGAGCAACAGTGTCGGCTACAAGACCGATTACGAAATGTTCTCACTGGATTTTGAGGAATTTTTGTGGGCCGGCGGCTACGACGATGCCTTTATTGACGATATGCTGACGCACATGCGCACGCTGACGCCGTTCAACGAACTGGAACTGTCGGTCTGCGGCGAGCTGTTCCTTAACTACTGCATTCTCGGCGGCATGCCTGCCGTTGTCCGCGAATTCATCGAAAAGGGCACGTTTGAAGGCTCACTCGAAACCCAGCGCCAGCTGATCGCCGACTACAAAGAGGACATTCGCAAATACGCGGACGGCATGGACCAGACCCGCATTTTGAACGTGTTTCAGCACATCCCGGTCCAGCTTGCCAAGGACAATAAGAAATTCCAGATTTCCAAGGTCGCCTCCGGCGCGCGTTTCCGCGATTACCGCGGCTGCATTGAGTGGCTGAACGACGCAGGCATGGTCAACATCTGCTACTGCCTGAATTTCCCGGAACTGCCGCTCAAGGGCAATTATGACGAGACAAAGTACAAGCTGTATTTTGCGGACAGCGGCTTGCTTGTGGCCATGCTCGATGAGGAGGCGCAGGAGGACTTGCGCGCCAACAAAAACCTCGGCGTGTACAAGGGCGCACTGTATGAGAATGTGATCGGTGAGGCGCTCGTCAAGGCCGGGTATCAGCTGTATTACTACAAGCGCGAGGATTCCACGCTCGAGCAGGATTTCTTCGTCCGCACGGCATCCGCGCTCATTCCGGTCGAGGTCAAGGCCCAGAGAGGCACGGCAAAGTCTCTGCGCACGCTCATCACCAGCGATAAGTATGAGGATATTCACTATGGCATCAAATTTACCGCCGGGAATATCGGGTTCAGTGACGATATTTATACGTTCCCGTACTTTTGCGCGTTTCTGCTCAAACGGTATCTGGCGGGGGCGCAGAGCGAAAAGTTGTAACTTTGTGACGTTGTAACTTTATGACTTTGCGCTCTGATCGGTATAGAAAAAAGAGAAACTGCAACCGCAGACGCATAACAGCTATTCACTGGTGTATGTTGCCTTAATATCAAACACAAAATTCCGCCTGAATACCATAGCTTCCGTCAGCATTGCCTGCATATAAAGTTCCAATGTTGCTCTTATGATATACCTATGCAGTTGTAACGTTAAAACTTTGTAACTTTATAACATTACATCTCTTTATTGATGCAGAAATTCATTCAGACCGTGTATTTCTTACTCCTTTCTGTCAGAAAGATGGAGCAGTGAAGTATAAATAAAGCAGTTTTCCGGTTGATGATTTGTTACCTGCTAAAAAGGAAGAGCCCCCTCACGAATGGGATACAACCTTTGATCGCAAAAACTGACATAAACTTTTGAACATCTTTATGAACGCCAATCCAAGCAATAAAACCCGGAGCACACAGCTTGAAATTCAGCTGTGTGCTCCGGGTTTTGTTTATTGAGAAGAAAAGGTGTGGTATAGTCTGACAAGCAACGGATTTGATGGTGCAAATCCAGCTTGACAGGTGGAATCCCCGTGCCCCCGTTTTTCAGCCGCACGGCGGAAAAAGCTCTGAATACGCCCGTCTGACACGCCTGCGTCGGAGAGCAGCTCCTTCAAAAGTTCCCTTGATCCGCTGTCGTTCAGGTTTGTGTACTCGATCCTTTCCAATGCCGGTCGCTTATCCGGCAAATCAGTGTCCGCGCCGCAGCCCGCGAATGCGGAAGCGATAAGAATAACACATATAGCCAGCATTGTCTGCCGAAATGATTTCATAATCTGCTCCATCCTTTCCTTTGACCATCGACTATTTTGCAAAGATTATTATACCATTCTAGCATAAGATCTATGTTAAGCAAGAGGTCTTTGGGGCGATTGGAACAGCGGAGGGCTGGCTTTCACCACGCGGCTGACAAAGCGTATTATCTCATCCTTGCTGTACTTGTCATAGCCCTCCACGACGATATGCATCATTCCATTTGGCAGATGGGTATACATCATCTCAAGATCTGTTTCACTGGCATTGGGCAGTTCTTTCCGCCAGTAGGCAATACTGTCATCCTTGGCCAGGGCAATCATCCGCATAAGGACAGTTGAGTTTGTATTCTCCAAAATCAGGACTCGACACACCGCCTGATTCTGATTGACCATATCGTAGATGGCTTCGATCAGAGCCGTCACATCAAACGAATTGACATAGCGAAGGGATTTCTCAAATGTGTTGAACCGCGCCCCATTCGCTGTCTTCCCAGAAAAAGACGGCTATTCTTTTGAAGAATAGCCGTCCTGCTTTTTCGCTTGATGTGTATGCACCTGAAATCATTTCTCAAACAGATGCAGGAGGTATCCGTAGCCCTCGGCCTCCATTTTTTCATAGGGGACGAAGCGCAGAGCCGCACTGTTGATGCAGTAGCGCACGCCGTTGGGGGACTCCGGATCGCCGGTGAACACGTGGCCGAGGTGGGAGTCTCCGGCACGGCTTCTGACCTCTGTGCGGCGCATCCCGTGGCTCAGATCCTCTTTTTCCACTACGGCAGGGCCCTCGATAGGCTTTGTAAAGGCAGGCCAGCCGCAGCCGCTTTCGTACTTATCCGTGGAGGAAAAGAGCGGCTCACCGGTGACGACATCCACATAGATGCCCTTTTCAAACTTGTCCCAGAACTCGCCCGTGAAAGCGCGCTCCGTGCCGCTCTCCTGCGTGATGCGGTACTGCTCCGCCGTCAGCTTGTCCCGGATGGACTCCGCCGCAGGCTTCTGATAGTCGCCCGGGTCGATGCGCAGCCGGGAAAAAAGCTCCATCTCCTCGCGCGGGATGTGGCAGTAGCCGTCCGGATTCTTTTCGAGGTAGTTCTGATGGTATTCCTCGGCGGGATAGTAGTTCTTGAGCGGGCCGATCTCCACGAAGAATTTCTCGCTGCGGCCGCGCTCGATCTCCGCGATGCGCTTCACCGTTTCTCTCGCGCTTTCATTGGTGAAGTAAACGCCGGTCTGGTACTGGCTGCCCCGGTCGTTGCCCTGCCGGTTTTGTACCGTGGGGTCGATGACATAGAAGTACGCCATCAGCAGCGCGTCGAGGCTCACCTGCTCGGGGTCGTATTCCACCCGCACGGTCTCCCGAAAGCCGGTCTCTCCCTTGCAGACGGTCTTGTAATCGGCGTCCGCCTCGCAGGTGCCGTTGGCGTAGCCGCTCTCGGCGTCGATAACGCCGGGGATGGACTGCATCAGCTGTTCCATGCCCCAGAAGCAGCCGCCCGCCAGATAGATGACATTGTCTGTGGTATCCATATAGGTGATCTCCTCATCGGACCGGTCAAAAGCCGCTCCGTCCATGTTTGTTTCCTGTCCGCTCTTTTCCTTCGGCACAGTCTGCTTCCCGGCGGCGCAGCCGCTGAGCAGCAGCACTGCTGCGAAAAGCAGTGCCAATAAGCTTCGATACATCGCGTTTCCTCCTTTCAGTGGAATCAGGGCTCACTCCGCCCTGTCACAGTCCTGTCTCTTGCCGCGACCGGGCCGCAGGACGGTATACAGCAGCGACCCAAGGACGCAGCCGAAGCCGGTGGAGAGTCACGGGCTGGACGTAACGGCACAGGTGCCGGTGGTGCAGCCTACATAGCGGTAATACAGCTACCCTCCGGCACTGCCCACCAGGGGCAGGGCAATGGTGCACAGAATGCTCGTCAGCCTACAGCTCTTTTACCATAATAAAGAGAATGGGTTAAAATCTTTGTTAAGAATGGGGATTTAATGGAAATATATCTTGAATTCGCCGAGAATAAAGCGATTGGGGCAAAAAGGCCAATGTCACTTAGTTAGCAAGTGACATTGGGCGCAGCGCCGGGGTGGCTATGAATTCGACATTCCATTCTCCCGCCAGCAGCTTGCGGATTATCTCGGCGTGGAGCGCAGTGGACTGTCGCTGGAGCTTGGAAAAATGCGGGATGAGGGCCTGCTTGACTTTCATAAAAGCCATTTTCTTCTCAAAACGCCGGAGTCGGACAGCCTTCTTCCTTCTACGCGATAAGGAGCCCCCCTTCGAGTGTATCGGCAAGTGCGGATACACCGGGCAGAATGTTGGGCTTTTACAGAAGGAGAGCGCAACTACGAACCTGCAGAGATTGACAAGGTAGCGTCAGCTCGTACAATCTGATTTGATCATACCCACAGCCGCTTTGGCTGTGGGTATTTTCTGTTTAAACTTCAAAAGCTTTGCAGAACGCAATGAGCCTAATGCCAAATTCAGCATGTCACCAACTATGAGAAAAACATCTTTTAGAGGAAGGTCAAAAGGTTCGACATGGAAGATGAACAGTGTCCTTTTGCGATGCCGCTTCCGAAAGATTGCGGCTTCGCCCCTTAACGAAGACTTTAAGTTAAATCTGTTATACTGCTGCAGTCCCCTCAAAAATACAGACAGGAGAAAAAATTGACCTATGATGAAAAAAAGATATTTCGCTATTCCCATTCTTGCAATCGCACTGCATTTTTGGCTGTCCAACCTGTTGTATTTCCTCGTGGAAAGACTTGTTTTGGATGTTTTTCATATCTCCCCACAGCAATTTATGAAACACTCATATTGGGGCGAGATTTTGATCTACGCTGTTCTTATCCTCGTATTCTTTACGCTCTATAAACTGCTTTGGAGGAAAGAGATAAGCGAACCGCGCACAGCGACAAATTTCAAAGATGTGCTCGGTAGTCTGGTCGTGGGATTTGGCATTTGCGGGATCTCCGGTCTTTGGATCATGCTGGCAGAACAGCTTCCCTCGCTGCAGAAAAGCGTTGAGGCAATGAACGCCGGTGCTGAAAATATTGCCGGCGGAAATGCATTTGGAACATTTATGATTGCGGTGATTGCTGCACCTGTTGTAGAAGAAATTCTATTCCGCGGCATTGTGCTTCGCTCCATGCGGAAATTCACCCCCGTTTGGGCCGCGATTCTAATATCATCTGTACTCTTCGGCGTTTATCACCTGAATATCGTGCAGGCTGCCTATGCCACCTTCATGGGTATTGCCGCAGGAATCCTTTACGAGAAGAAAAAGAACCTGCTGTTTCCCATTCTCGTGCATTTCGCAAACAACCTCATTACTATGCTGCAGGGCTTTGCGCCATCCGAAGTGAATGAACTGATCAGCATTTTTATTCTGATTATGATCGCTCCGGCAGGGTATGTCATCTGCCGTTCACTCAGACAGGGCAAAAGAGCAGATAGCATGTAAGGTTTTTATACAATATAAAGCATACAGCGGCACAGAGCAACTCTCTGTGCCGCTGTCAGGCTGTCGCGAAACTACAGTTTCGCCGACAAGCAGGAACGGACCGTAGGCCGTTCCAAAGTCGTCCAAGCCTACAAAGATATTCAATGACCACAGGGCTTGTGTATGAGGAACACACCCCCTGTGGTCAACATATCCAGGACGAATATCCATTATGACGGCAAAAAGCAGAAGCAAATGCGGCCCGCGAAAGGGCGTAATAGAAAATTCGTTCATTTCACACGCCGGAACGTCTTTCCGGTCTTCTCCTCAAGGAATCGTTTGAATTCCTCCACCGTCCCGCCGGTAAGAGTACGCTT
>OODU01000312.1_pt1 | contig 57711 bp, 47 predicted proteins | sample 1671171 | NCBI WGS metagenome assembly OODU01 (sample SAMN06348129, study PRJEB24527) | human gut metagenome | biome: human gut; feature: ankylosing spondylitis patient; material: feces | host: Homo sapiens | place: China | collected 2015-10
AACGGCGGCAACGACTCCATGGATACCTGCAACAAGGTTTCCAAGTATATGATGAAGTCCGGCTACGAGTGCCGCGTCATGGGCATTCCGAAGACCATCGACAACGACCTGTTCGGCACCGACCACTGCCCGGGCTTCGCTTCCGCTGCGAAGTATATCGCTACTTCCTGCATGGAGATCTATCAGGACGCTCGCGTATACGACACCGGCATGGTCTGCGTCGTAGAGATCATGGGCCGTCACGCAGGCTGGCTGGCCGGCGCTGCTGGTCTGGCTACCGCTATGGGCGCAGGTCCGGACCTCGTTTACCTGCCGGAGACCGACTTCGACATGAAGAAGTTCCTCGCAGACGTAAAGCGCATCTACGACGAGAAGGGCAACTGCCTCGTTGCTGTATCCGAGGGTATCCACTACGCTGACGGCTCCTTCGTATCCGAGGCTAAGACCTCCGCTACCGACGGCTTCGGCCATGCACAGCTCGGCGGTCTGGCTTCCATGCTGGCAGACACCGTAAAGAACGAGCTGGGCTGCAAGGTTCGCGGCATCGAGCTGAGCCTGCTCCAGCGCTGCGCTGCACACTGCGCTTCCAAGACCGACGTAGACGAGTCCTACATGTCCGGCAAGGCTGCTGTTGAGAACGCAGTTGCAGGCAAGACCGACTACATGCCGGGCTTCAAGTGCACCCGCGACGAGAACGGCTACAAGTGCGAGATCGAGCTGCTCCCGCTGTCCGAGGTTGCTAACACCGAGAAGAAGGTTCCGCGCGAGTGGATCAACGAGGAAGGCAACGGCGTAACGCAGGAGTTCATTGACTACGCTCTGCCGCTCATCAACGGCGAGAACGTAGGCCCGAAGGTATCCGGCCTGCCGCGCTTCGCTCAGCTGAAGAAGATCAAGGCTGAGGCATAAGACAAAACCGCCCAACTGAAGCGGAATTGCCATCAATCGCATAACTTCACACCATCATGCGGTGTGCGGTAGAATGGGCAGGGCCGCATGGCTCTGCCTGTTTGCCTTTTTTAAGGGAGAAATACAGAGAAATGGAAAAGAAAAAAGACGTAAAACGAATTTATACCGGAATCGCTCTTGTGCTCTGGGTGGTTGTCAGCCTCATCGGCACATTTTTCTATAAAGAGTTCGGCGGCGCCCTCGGCGACAGCCGCATCTTCCTCTGGCTCTATGCGCCGGTGCTGCTGCTGGCGACGCGCTTCGGCGAGTTCCGCCCGGAAAAATCCATCGGCCGCTGGGGGCAGGTCTTTGTGACCTTCGCGATCGGCGCGGCTGTCTATATCGGGCTGCTGATTGGCTATAATCCGCTGTGCGACGCATGGGTCTGGGCCAGTATCATCATTCTGCTGTTCGCCTTTGTCGTGAAAATTCTCGGACTGGAGTCCATGCTGCATCCGCATAAGGGCTGCCTTGCATCGTATGTCATTATCCTGCTGTACAGCTCCTATCTCATCGCGCTTGTCGGCCTGTCGGTCGTTCTGCATCCGCTGAGCGTCCATCAGATCCGCGTCGTCGGCGAGGCCGAGGGCTACCAGTACATCGGCTGGGTGGACAGCAACCGCGACATCTGCCCGCTCGGCACCTATCTGTTCACCGATGCGCACGGTGACACCTACTATTATTATGATGTAACCTCGGGCAAGATTGCCGACCATCAGAATATCGGCCAGCTGCTCAACAGCCTCGACTATCAACGCTGAGAAAGGATAGAACGATGTTTGAAATCCGCAAAGACGCGAGCTTTTCTGAGCGGAACATACCGCTCGGCGTGCTTGAGGTGAGCTATCCGGAAAACGGCTTCGACCGGGACGCGCTCCATACGCTCATCGAGCGGGAGCTTGCGGCGCTGCGCGAGAGATACGCGGATTATGACCGCAAGGCAGTTTTCGGAGAAAATCCCTACTTCCGCTTTTTCCGCAAGTTCAAAAAGACCTATCCGGTCATGCAACAGTTCGAAACCGTGATGTTCAAGGGACGCCCGTTCCCGGAGGACGACCCGGTGACGGCGCTGCCGTTCCTGCTCGAGCTTACGACCTTCGTCCTGTCCGGCACGCACGACATCGACCGCCTGGACGGCGCGCTCACGATTTTCACGCCGGACGCGAAGCTGCCGTTTGACGGAATGCGCGGCGACAGCACGCACACCTACCCGAACGACATCTGCGGCCGCGACGATACCGGCATCATTTTCAGCATGATTGCGGGCGCGGACAACCGCACCTGCGTCCACGAGGACAGCCGCCACGTGTTCTATCCGGTGTTCGGAACGCCGGATACCGAACCGAGCGTCATCGAAACCGCCCTCGAAACGCTTTCCGGCTTCGTCCGCACCGCCTGCCCCTCCGCCGCCGTCGAACGCGCGATGCTGTAACAGTTCCCAAAAAAAAAAAACAGCCTGCACAGCTTTTACACTGTGCAGGCTGTTTGTATTATCGGAGCTTACTCCGCCTTTTCGGTCTTGGTATCGGTGTCCTTGGCCTTGAGGACCAGCTTATCGTTCTCGGCATCGAGTACGACCTCGCTGCCCTTCTTGATCTTGCCCTCGAGGGACTCCTCGGCGACAAGGTCCTCGACCTCATTCGTGACGGCGCGGCGCAGCGGGCGTGCACCGTAAACCGGGTCGAAGCCTGCCTGTGCGAGGTGTTTCTTCGCGGCATCGGTCCAGGTCATGGTGATTTCCATGTCCTTCATGCGCTCTGCGACCTTGCGCAGCATACCGTCCGCAATCTGGGCGATTTCGTCCTCGTTCAGACGGTTGAACACGATGATGTCATCAATACGGTTGAGGAACTCCGGACGAACTGCGTTCTTCAGCTCGCCCATGACGTCCTCCTTGATCTGCTCAAAGGTGCGCTCAGTGGTGTCCTCTGGCTTGCCGTCTGCGAAGCCGAGCGACTTGCGGCCGACGCCGGTGATCTTCTGTGCACCGATGTTGGAGGTCATGATGATGATGGTGTTCTTGAAGTCTACGTGGCGGCCCTGACCGTCGGTCAGAATGCCGTCCTCAAGGATTTGCAGCAGGATGTTGAATACATCGGGGTGCGCCTTCTCGATTTCATCGAACAGAACGACCGAGTACGGGTGACGGCGAACCTTTTCGGAGAGCTGGCCGCCCTCATCGTAGCCGACATATCCCGGAGGCGAACCGATCATACGGGAAACGGCGTGCTTCTCCATATATTCGGACATATCGATACGGATAAGCGCGTTCTCGTCGCCGAACATCGCTTCCGCAAGCGCCTTGCTCAGCTCGGTCTTGCCGACACCGGTCGGGCCGAGGAAGAGGAACGAACCGATCGGACGCTTCGGGTCGCGCAGACCGACACGGCTGCGGCGGATTGCCTTGGAAACTGCGGTTACGGCTTCGCTCTGGCCGATGACGCGCTTGTGCAGCGTATCTTCGAGGTGCAGCAGGCGCTGACCCTCGTCCTCGGTCATCTGAGCGACCGGAACACCGGTCCAACCGGAGATAACGGCTGCAATATCGTCCTCGGTGACAGAGCCGTGGGACTTGCTCTGCTGGTCGGCCCACTCCTTCTTGCGAGCTTCGAGGGCTTCGCGCTTGGATTTCTCCTCGTCGCGCAGCTTTGCGGCGTTCTCGTAGTCCTGACCCTTGACGGCTTCCTCCTTCTTCGCAGCGACGGCGGCGATTTCGTCCTCCATCTGCTTGAGGTCCGGGGGCGCGGTCAGCGTGGACAGGCGGACGCGCGAGCAGGCTTCATCAATAACATCGATTGCCTTATCCGGCAGGTAACGGCCGGTTACGTAGCGGACGGACATCTTGACAGCGGCCTCGATGGCCTCATCCGGAATCTTGATGCGGTGATGCGCTTCATACTTGTCACGCAGACCCTTCAGGATTTCGACCGCGTCCTCAGCGGACGGCTCGCCGACCTGAACCGGCTGGAAACGACGCTCGAGCGCTGCATCCTTCTCGATGTTCTTGCGGTATTCGTCGAGCGTGGTCGCGCCGATGACCTGTACCTCGCCGCGGCTCAGCGCAGGCTTCAGAATGTTTGCAGCGTCTGCTGCGCCTTCGGCTGCGCCTGCGCCCATCAGCATGTGCATCTCATCGATGAACAGGATGGTGTCCTTCTTGGCGGTCAGCTCTTCGATGACTTTCTTGATGCGCTCCTCGAACTCGCCGCGATACTTGGTGCCGGCGATCATGCCAGTCAGGTCGAGCGAGATGATGCGCTTGCCCTTGAGGGTCTCCGGAACATCGCCGGAAACGATCTTCTGAGCCAGACCCTCGACGACGGCGGTCTTGCCGACGCCCGGATCACCGATCAGCGCCGGGTTGTTCTTGGTGCGGCGGGACAGGATCTGGATAACACGCTGGATTTCCTTGGCACGGCCGATGACCGGGTCGAGCTTGCCCTCCTTGGCTGCGGCGGTCAGGTCGCGGCCGAACTGGGCGAGGGCGTCCTTGGAGTCCGCGCCGCCGGGAGCCGCGGTGCCGTTCTCGCCGGAAACGCTGTCCTGCACGCCGCCGAGCGCCTCGTTCAGCTTGCGGACCAGGATTTCGGGGGTGACGCGCAGATTAGCCAGTGCAGTCAGGCCGACGTTCTGACCCTCGCGCAGAATGCCGAGGAGCAGATGCTCGGTGCCGACATAGCCGGTGCCCATTTCGTTGGCGGACTGTACGGACAGCTCGACGATGCGCTTGGTGCGCGGGGTCATGCCCTGCGGCGCAGTAGCGTCGGGCGTACCGCGGCCGGAAAGCTCCTCGATCTGCTTGACGAGCGCTTCGTCGGTCACGCCTGCGGCTGCGAGAGCCTTGGCGGCCGGGCCGCCGCCCTCACGCAGCAGGCCGAGCAGCAGGTGCTCCGAGCCGATGTAGCTGTGGCCGAAAGAGCCGGCAGCTTCCTGCGCAAGCGTCAGTGCCTGACGGGCACGCTCGGTAAAACGATTCTGATAGAACATAAGTCAACACTCCTTTCAGAGCAGGTAAAAATACTGATTTCATGTTCGCCTCTCGCAGAGGCGGACCGGCACACCGACGGGGGAAAGGGCTGATGTGCTCGTCCGCCCTTGCGGGCGGCAGTAATTATGCGAACTGGATGGAACGCGCCGCTTCACGCAGCATTTCCGCGCGCTTGATGTCGCGGTCCTGCGGAGCGCCGGTCAGCATGGCCGGGCGGATATGTTCCTCAAGCAGATACAGCTTCTGTGCGTCCGTGCCGGACAGGAAGCCCATCTGGAGACCGATCAGCACATCGGAAATGCACTGCACCGCTTCGTTCGTGTCGATGAGGTAGGCGCTCTTCATCGTGCCGGCAGCGCGGCAGATGCGGTCGCGCAGACCGGGTTCGTTCCGGGTGCGAACCTGTTCACGCGCCTTTTTCTCGGCGTCGATGATGGTGGTCGCGGTTTCGACCAGTTTGTCGGTCAGCTCTGCGGCAGACGCACCGAGAGTGACCTGATTGGAAACCTGATAGAAGCCGCCGACGGCCTGCGAGCCTTCGCCGTAGGCGCCGCGCACCGCACAGCCGCGGCTGCCTGCGTAGCCGATGATGCGCTCCATCTGCTCGGTTGCGGTCAGCATGGGCAGATGCAGCATGATGGAGGCGCGGAGACCGGTGCCGATGTTGGTCGGGCAGGCGGTCAGGTAGCCGAGCCGCTCGTCATAGGCGAACGGAAGCGCGGACTCGATGAGCGAGGCAACGCGGTTCGCCGTGTCCAGACATTCCTTCGGGCAGAGGCCGGTGCCGATGACCTGCAAACGGAGGTGGTCCTCCTCGCCGATCATGATGGAAACGCCGCCGTCCTTCGAAACGATGAGCCAGCCGCCGTTTTGCGCAAGCTCCGGGGAGATGAGGTGCTCCTCAACCAGCTGAGAGGCTTCGGTCGAGCGGGGGATGATCTGCTTCTTCTCAAACTCCGGCCCGATGGTCGGATTTTCGGTGAGCGCGGCGAAAACCTTGTCCGCAACTTCGCTCTGCTGCTGTTGGGTCAGGCGGAACGGATAACCCTTGATATTACGTGCCAGACGCACGCGGCTGGACGCTGCCAGACCGGTAAAACCGCCATGGATTTCAAACATACTCATTTCTGTTCGCCCTCCATTCTGCGGATCTCATCGCGCAGGCTTGCCGCGCGTTCGTAATCTTCGCTTTCAACGGCCGACTTCAGCTGTGCCTTCAAATCGGCGACCGGGTCGGTCTTGGGCTGTTCGGGAGCCGCCGGAGCGGTACCGATGTGGCGCGTCGCGCCGTGGATCTTCTGCACGTACGGATTGAGAATGTCCGCGAACGTGGAGTAGCAGTCCGGGCAGCCGACGCGGCCGGTGCGGCGAAGCTCGCTTTCGGTCATGCCGCAGGTCGGGCACTTGCGCTCGGTGCCGAGCATGGTAGCGGTCGGAGCCGCCTCGCCGAGCATATCGTTCCACAGGCTGCCGAAGCCGCCGCCGAGGAACGAGTGGAACGGGTCGCTCCAGAAGTGGTTCATCGACTGAAACGCATCATTAAACGCGCCGCCGATGTTTTCCTTCTGTGCGCACTCCGGGCACAGGTGCATTTCGCGGGTGACACCGTTTACGGTTTCCTTATAATACATGGTTGCTTCATTCTTGCCGCATTTTTCGCATTTCATAAGTCAAAACTCCTCTCCGAGAGAATAACTGCTTCTCGCTCGAAAGCACGCTTTCGAGCGAATACTGAAGAAAAACCGCGCCCTTCGGGCACATTTTTTCTTCCCTTGTATAAATTCCGTGATACATGCTCCCGGAATTTATGAATTTGCTGCGCAAATTCTATTTTATACGTGCTGTCGCACGAAGTATAAAGCGTAGGCTTGATACCGCGGTTTCGGGATTAGCGCCCCTCTCACACTGTTGCGATGCCCATGACCGAGCATCGGTAAATCGCAGCCCGCAGCCGGTCGCGGTCGCTTTTTTCGACCTCCGCCAGTGCGCCGTCCGAGCACGCGGACAGGAGAAGCTGTCCCTCGCGCTGTGTGAGCAGCTCGGCGGAAACGAGTGCTCGCGTCAGCCGCGCCGCGTCGTTCTGGCTCAGCCGGCCGCCGATGCCCCGCGCCGCTTCGAGCAGCGTGCGCTGTCTGTCATCGAGCAGGCGGATGATGCGGATGTAACCGCCGCCGCCGCGCTGGCTTTCTACCAGATAGCCGTTTTCCGGCGTGAACCGCGTTTCGATTACGTAGTTGATCTGACTCGGTACGCAGGAAAACCGGTCCGCGAGGCTTTTTCGCTGCAATTCCGCAACGCCGCCGCCGTCGGATAACATCTCACCGATGAAATCTGCTATCACATCGGACATTTTCATTTGGCTCACTTCCTTCTGTCGGTTCCGGTCTTACTGACCTTTCCTGACCTTTGACTGTATTATATAATTTTTGGTGTCTGAATGCAAGAGAAAAATCTGACCTTTTCTGACTAAAACGAAAAGTTATCGTAGACTAACACGGCGTTTTCTCGTGATTTCTCACGCAATCTCTTTTTTTCTTGAATTTTTGAAAAATTATGAAAACTGTGCACCTTGATAAAAGTTACCCAAAACTAACCACCTGTTTTTGTTGCTTTTTTCGTAACATGTGGTACAATATATTTGTAAAATACATTTGGAGGTGCAATACCAATGGCATATGTTATTTCTGGCGGCTGCATCATGTGCGGCTCTTGCGCGGGCGAGTGCCCGGTTGGCGCTATTTCTGAGGGCGACGGCAAGTACGAGATCAACGCAGACGCTTGTGTAGATTGCGGTACCTGTGCTGGCGCTTGCCCGGTAGGTGCTATCTCTCAGGGCTAATCTGAGAAAATCGAAAAAATTCCGTTCCGTCTGGGGCGGAATTTTTTTATGCTCTTTTCGGGGAGCTTTCCGGGGCAGGGCGCAGGCTTCGCGCACAATGCTCCGCGTGGGGCGGACGTATTAAGAAAACGTTAACCGTTGATGCGCCAAAACGTCAAAGAAACCACGAAAAAACAGTGAAATTCTGGTGTTTTGCCGTTGAAATCGCGGCGCGCACAAGAGTATAATAGTAGACCGAATGAAAAAATCAGGAAGCGTGCCGCAGGGGAAAGTTGATAAGGCACGCGGGAAAGGGGACTACTATTTATGAATTCCATGCAGATTATTTCTGTCGTGGTGTTTCTCATCGTCATGATCGCGCTCGTCACGGAAAAGGTGCACCGCACGGCGGCGGCGGTTTCCGGTGCGGTGCTGCTTCTGTGCCTGCGCGTGCTGACGGTAGATGAAGCGGTCGGCTACATCGACTTCGGCACGATCGGCGTGCTGCTCGGCATGATGCTGTTCGTTGCGGTCGTGCGCAACTCCGGCCTGTTCGAGTACATGGCCATCAAGTCGGCGAAGATCGCGAAGGGCAGCCCGTGGAAGATCATGCTGCTGTTCATGATCCTGACCGCCGTGCTCAGCGCCTTCCTCGATAACGTCACGACCGTCCTGCTCGTCGGCCCGATGGCGATTTCGATTGCGGGCATTCTGGGTATCGACCCGGTGCCGTTCCTGCTCACGCAGATTCTCGCCTCGAATATCGGCGGCACGGCGACCCTCATCGGCGACCCGCCGAATATCATGATCGGCTCCAAGGCGGGCCTCAGCTTCGCGGACTTCGTTGTGACTACCGGCCCGGCGGTCGTCATTATTATGATCGTCGTTTGCGCTCTTTATTATATTGTATACGGCCGCCGCATGGTCGTCGCGCCCGAGCGCATGGAGGCGGTCATGGAGCTGGACGAAAAGCGTGCGGTTCAGGACGCGGGGCTGATGAAAAAGAGCCTTGTCATGATCGCGCTCATCGTTCTCGGCTTTGTCAGCCATTCCTCGCTCGGCGTTGAGTCCTGCGTTGTGGCGCTCGCGGCGGCGTCTGTCATGCTGCTCATCGGCCGTCAGGACATCGAAGAAATCGTTCTGGGCGTCGAATGGTCCACCATTCTGTTCTTCACCGGCCTGTTCGTTATTGTCGGCGGCATGGTCAAGTGCGGCGTCATCACCGCCCTCGGCAACGCGCTCGTTTCCGTCACCGGCGGCAACGTCAAGCTGCTGATGATTCTCATTCTGTGGGGTTCGGCTATCTTCTCATCCGTTCTGGACAATATCCCGTTCGTCGCGACCATGATTCCGCTTATCCTGTCCATGCAGGCGGACGGCATGAACGTCACCTCGCTCTGGTGGGCGCTGTCGCTCGGCGCGTGCCTCGGCGGCAACGGCACGCTCATCGGCGCGTCCGCGAACGTTGTCCTGTCCGGCATCTCGGCCAAGCACGGTCATCCCATCACCTTCGGCCACTACCTGAAGGTCGGCTTCCCGACCATGGTGCTGTCGGTCGCGATTTCTACCGTTTATCTTCTTGTTCGTTTTCACTGATCTTAGAAAGAGGGAACCGATATGTTTACAACCACTTTTTCCGGTGAGCTGATCAACGTTGCGCTGCGCCAGCTGGGCGCGACCCATATCAGCGAGACCCGCAACGGCATCATGTACAAGGTGGAGTTCAAGCTGTCCGACGAGCTTACCGTGACCTACGTGTTCGATGTGACCAAGCACGACAAGTATTACATCCAGCGCATCGTGCCGTATCCGATTTCGCACGGCGATTTCGCGAGCGCGGAGGAGGTCATCGAGTTCGTTCGCCGCGACATCACCAAGTTCCGCAACGCGATGAAGTCGCACAACTTCCCGAAGTTCCTCGACACCGCGAACTCCATGGTCATGTTCACCCACGCCATCGAGCTGCTGTTCCTGGAACGGAACATTCCGGAGTCCGACATGGATACGCTGCGTCAGAGCATCGAGAGCAGCCTCGACAAGGTGCGCGAAATTTACGCCCGCACGCCCAAAATCGAAAAGGAATAATCGGAATATTATTTCGGACTTTGCGGCCTCGGCGGAACAATGTTTCTGCCGGGGCTGTTTTTTCATCTTAACGGCAGATTTCAAAAAAATGGCGGAAAACAGGCGGAGATAAGGTGCAGACGGAAAAAATGCACATATTCGGGCGGATTGGATTTGGCTTTTTTCGTACAAAACCACGGGCATTTTTCGCGTTTTTTAACGTGCTGTTTTGAAAAAAAGATGTATAATAGTATACGTGATTTAGGAGAGCGTCAGCGGCACAGGAGACTGCCGGTGCACCGCTCTCATGGTAAATGCACGGCCGAGAGAAACAAACAGGCTGTGCGCGAGTCGGCAGGCCGCAGAGGAACAGAGATGGCCCCGCCGATAGAATGGATAGAGAGGCAGACGGTTCACCGCCGCCGCTTCTCAGGCAGAAAGGTGGAAAAAATAATGTCTTACGATTATCTTCTGACGATAGCGATCATCCTGCTGTCGACGAAAGTTTTCGGTCTGACGAGCGAACGAGTTCACATGCCGCAGGTCGTCGGCGCACTGATTGCCGGTGTGCTGGTCGGCCCGAGCTGCCTTAACTGGGTCGGCGAGACCGACTTCCTGGTAAAGGCGGCCGAGCTTGGCGTTATCATCCTGATGTTCAACGCCGGCATGGATACCGACCTCGAGGAGCTGAAAAAGACCGGCTTCGCCTCGTTCATCATCGCCATGATCGGTGTTATCGTGCCGCTGCTCGGCGGTATGGGATGTTACCTGCTGTTCGACAACAACCCGAGCGATAAGATGAACATGATCAAGGCTGCGTTTATCGGCGTCGTCCTGACCGCTACCTCGGTTTCGATCACGGTCGAGACCCTGCGCGAGATGGGCAAGCTGAAAAGCCGGGTCGGCACAGCGATACTGGGCGCGGCCGTCATCGATGATATTCTGGGCATCATCGTTCTGACTATTCTGAGCGCACTGACCGACCCCTCGGTTCGTCCGATGTTCGTGCTGGCGCGTATCGTGGCGTTCTTCGTATTCGTTGCGGTCGTCGGCCTTATCATGTACAAGGCGTTCCTCAAAATGGAGCAGAAGTGGCACAAGCATCGCCGCATTGCGATTTACGCGGTTGCGTTCGCGCTGCTGATGAGCTATGTCGCAGAGCGTTTCTTCGGCATCGCGGACATCACGGGCGCTTATTTCGCCGGCATCGTGCTCTGCTCGCTGGCTGACGTGCGCGACTATGTCGCAAGCAAGACCAACGTGCTCGGCTATATGCTGTTCTCCCCGCTGTTCTTCGCGTCCATTGGTATCAAGACCAACATGGAAGGTCTGACCGGTTCGATGATCGGCTTCGCGGTCATTCTGACCATCATCGCTATCCTGACCAAGATCATTGGTTGCGGCCTCGGCGCGAAGCTCATGGGCTTCCAGATGTACGATGCCTTCTCCATCGGCCTCGGCATGGTATCGCGCGGTGAGGTTGCGCTGATCGTTGCGCAGAAGGGCGAGCAGGCCGGCCTGATCGACCCGCATATGTTCCCGCCGATCGTCGTCGTCGTTATCGTTACCACGCTCGTCACGCCGATTCTGCTGAAATTCGGCATGAAGAAGCAGACCCCGGCGAACACCGAGTTCTCCGCACAGGAAGCGGCAAATATGCCCAAGAACAGCCGTTTCTAATTACCTGTCGCGAAACTACCGTTTCGCCGACAAGTGTGTTCTGACAGCGCATGGCGCCGCAGAACACGGACGTCCGAAAGTTCCCATGCGGAAACTTTCTCCCTCTAAAAGTATAAATTCCGAGGTACACGCCCCCGGAATTTATGAATTTGCTTCGCAAATTCTATTTTATGCGCGCTGACGCGCGAAAACGCAGAATATAACGACCGCTTTCCGGTCAAATGGGGGACCGCACATGATGTGCGGTCCTTTCTCTTTGCCTTGCCTGAAAGGCGAGAATGTGCTATACTGAACACGGTATCGTCTGCCGCGGGGTGCGGCGGAGAGGTGCGTAATAACAGGAGGAAAAACCTTATGAATAAAACCAAATTTCTGCCGCTCGCAGCGGCGGCGCTGGCCATTCCGGGCATCGGACTGCGTGCGCTGCATCTGCTGAACGGTTTCGACGTAGACACCGGCCTCCCGACGGCCGGCAGTCCGTGGGTCTGGGTCTGCACCGCGTTCTTTGCGCTGTGCGCCGTGCTGTACGGCGTGCTGGCGGCGCCGCTGCGCGAGCAGGAAAACACGCCGTTCGAGCGTCTTTTCGGCACGGAAAACACGCTGTTCCGCATGACAACGGTCATCGCAGCCATGCTTCTGATTGCGTGCAGCGCAGGCTATCTCTACTTCACCTTTACCGCCGACACGGATAATTTCTCGATGTGGGCGCGTATTCTGGAAATCGTCTACTCGCTCGCCGGCATCGGCAGCGGCGTGTGCATGATCGCCTTCACCAAGGCGCAGAGCGCGGCGCAGCTGACCTCGGAACCGGCGAAGTGCGTGCTGCTTCCGTTGTTCTGGAGTGCGATCCATCTGCTCGTCAACTACCGCATGACCTGCACCGACCCGCGTCTGCCGCTGTTCGGCTTCGGCCTGATTGCAGACGTTGTGCTCGTGCTCGCGGTCTACCACTTCGCCCGTATGCTCTATGGCCGTCCGCAGCCCATGCTGCTGGCGCTGTTCGGGAGCCTTGCGGTCACGATGTCGTTCTCCGACCTCGGCGGCTACGGCCTTGCGCGGCTGATGGGCGTGACTTCGGTCGGCTGGTCGGCGCAGATGCTCCTGCGCAGCGGCCTGTCGGCGGCGGCCTGCCTCTACGTGCTCGCGCAGCTGTTCGTGCTGTGCGCGGACCACACGGAACGCGCGAAATAAGGAGGGAAAACCATGCTTTTTGTCTGCTATCCCAAGTGTTCGACCTGTAAAAAGGCGAAAGACTGGCTCGAAACACAGGGCGTTTCCTTCACCGAACGCGACATCAAGACCGACAACCCGACCGAAGCCGAGCTTCGCGAGTGGCACCGTCGCAGCGGCCTGCCGCTCAAGCGCTTTTTCAACACGAGCGGCCTCCAGTACAAGGCGCTCGGTCTCAAGGACCGCCTGCCCGGCATGACCGAGGACGAGCAGTACGCGCTTCTCGCGACCGATGGAATGCTCGTCAAGCGTCCGCTGCTTGTGGGGGAGGACTTCGCGCTCCCCGGCTTCAAGGAAAAGGAATGGATAGAGAAGCTGAACGACTGATTTCGTGTGCATTCGGGGCAGGATAATCGACTTCCAGAACAAATCGTTCTGCTCCGGGTATCGTAAAACCGTAGGGCGGGGTGCCCTCACCCCGCCGCGGATACGTTTTTCTTTTATGCAGATTTGCAAAAAAAAAGAGTTGACAAAGTGCGCTTGATACGGTATAATAAATCTTGCTTATCGGGCAAGACACGGAACGGTATCGAAGCGGTCATAACGAGGCGGTCTTGAAAACCGTTTGTCCGAAAGGGCGCGTGGGTTCGAATCCCACCCGTTCCGCCAAATTTTTCTACGGAAACAACGGGCAGGAGATTGAACGACAACTGCATAACTTGACATGGAGACGTACCCAAGCTGGTGAAGGGGCTCCCCTGCTAAGGGAGTAGGTCGAGAAATCGGCGCGAGAGTTCAAATCTCTCCGTCTCCGCCAAACTATCCTCGCAATCGAAAGGTTGCGGGGATTTTTATTTACCGGAAAACTGGCGTTTTCCCGGTAAATGTGTTCTGACGGCGCGTTGCGCCGCAGAACACGGACGGAGAAAAGTTCCTATGCAGAAACTTTTCTCCCTCTCAGGGTATAAAAAGTCAGGTACACGCCCCGACTTTTTATGACTTTGCGAAGCAAAGTCTATTTTATGCGCGCTGCCGCGCGGTCTGAGAAACCCATAGATTGGGAAAAGAGAGCATTTTTCTTTCGCAAAATCGTCATTTAGACGAAAAATTCATATGATTTCGTCAACTTGCGGAAAAAACGGGGGAGAGGACGGCAGCTTTTTGCCGCATTTCGGGGACAGAGTGTCCGAAAAGTGCAGAAATCCCCGTCCGAACGGGAGAGAAGCCGCGCGGCTTTCGTCACTTTTCCACCGTCCGACTTTACACAAACTTGACATTTCAGCTTTTTTCCTGTATAATTTCGCACTTGTGGAAAGTAATTTTTGTCTTGCGAAATATGGGAGAAAGATATGAGAAAATTCATTTTATCCTTACGGGAAAGGGCGAAGCGCACCGCGCTCCGGCTGCGTGACGGCTGGGAAAAAACGAGCCGCCATAAGCGCGAGCGCATTCTGGTGTTCGTTCTGTCGCCGCTCACGGCGTTCTGGCTGATGCAGTTCTTCTTCGGCGCGATGCCGTGGGAAATCAGCGCGGGCGCGGCAGTCGCGAACTGGGTCTGCCTCGGCGCGTTCTACTGGCTCGCGTGCGGCCTGTGCGGTCATGTCGCGGTATGCAGCGTGCTGCTGCACCTGCTTGCCGGCGCGTGGGGCACGGCGAACTACTTCGTGTCCTCTTTCCGCGGCACGCCCATCCTGCCGTGGGATTTCTCGGCGCTCGGCACCGCCGCCGCTGTCGCGGACAGCTACCAGTTTACGGTCACGTGGGAAATGGCTGTGGGCATCGTCCTGCTTGTGCTGCTGGCGTGGAGTCTGCGCCACCAGTACCGCGAGGATCGCTTCCGCGCCGCGCCCGGCGGTTTCCGCCGCCGCATGATGATGCTCGTGGCAGGCGCGGTCTGCCTCATTCCGGTGCTGCATCCGCAGTTTCTCGGCCTGTTCGGCGTCAAGACCGACGTCTGGGACCAGACGAGCGTGTACCGTTCGAGCGGCGCGGTGGCGGAGTTCCTGCGCAACACCGAGTTCATGGAGGTCGAGCAGCCGTCCGACACGACGCCGGAAACTGCCTCTGAAATCGCCCAGAGCGCCGCGCCCGACCCGGCTCCGGCGGCGTCCGTCGAGCACCCGAACATCCTTGCCATCATGAACGAATCGTGGGCGGATTTCGAGGATTTCGGCAACGTAACCCTCAGCGAAAGCACGATGGACTACATCAAGAGCCTGGATAACGCGGTGGTCGGCCACGCCTACGCCTCGGTGTTCGGCGCAGGTACGAGCGCAAGCGAATTTGAGTTCCTGACGGGCGATTCGATGGCGTTCCTGCCGTCCGGCAGCATCCCGTATCAGCAGTACATCCTCGGTCCCTCCGACTCGCTCGCGACCCTGCTCAAGGGGTACGGCTACGAAACCCGCGCGTTCCATCCGGGCGAAAAGACCTCGTGGCAGCGCAACACGGCCTATCCGCGCCTCGGCTTCGACTCGTTCAAGTGCGGCGAGGAGATGGACGTTCCGCAGACCGAGGAGCACGGCTACGTGAGCGATGACTCGGACTTCAAGCAGGTCATCTGGGAGTTTGAGCACAAGCAGGAGGGCACGCCGCTCTTCCTCTTCAACGTCACCATCCAGAACCACGGCGCGTACACGGTCGAGGATTACCCGGCCGAGGTCACGGTCGAGGACGCACCGGGCGAGTTCCCCAAGGCGGAGCAGTATCTGACGCTCGCGAACAAGACCGACGAGTCCTTCCGCCAGCTCGTCGAGTATTTCGAGCAGCAGACCGAGCCGACCATCATCGTCATGTTCGGCGACCATCAGCCGTCGGTCGAACAGGAATTCCTCGATATGGCCTACGGCGTTTCCGAGGACGGCATGACCATGGAGCAGTATATGGATAAGTTCAAGGTGCCGTTCGTCATCTGGGCGAACTATCCGCTGACGGGCGAGCAGCCGGGCATCACGAGCCTGAACTTCCTTGCGCAGTACGTGCTGCGGGACGCAGGCATCCGGACGAGCGCGTTCGGCTCGTATCTCTGGGACTTCATGAAAACCATCCCGGCGATGACCTTTGCGGGCTACTTCGACAGCGAGGGCAACGCTTACAGCCACATGGAAACCAACGATTTCACCCCGAAAATCGACGCTTACCGCACGGTGCAGTATAACGAGCTGTTCGGCGGCGCTGACCGGCAGAGCAACCTGTTTGCGGCTCCGGTCTCATAAAGAAGGACCCCGCTGCGGTGCACAAAACCGCAGCGGGGTCTTTGCCTTTTCTGGCCCGGACTGAGACCGGAAAATGAAAAAGGGAGGTATTAGGTTAGGGTCAGGCTTCGAGATTGAGACCGGTTTCGGAGTCGAACAGGTGAGCGGTGCTGCCGCTGAAGGTGAACGAAACCGGGGAGCCGATGGAGTAGGCGTTTGCGTCCTCCAGCTCGGCGGTCGGCACGATGATGATGGTATCCGTGCCGCAGGCGGAGATGTGGAGGTGGACCGCGCTGCCCATCATTTCGCTGACGTCAACCTTGCCGCTGATCATGGAAGCCGGGTCGCCGGTGAGCAGCAGGTGCTCCGGACGCACGCCGAGTGTGACCGCGCCGGTCTTTACGTTGTTCTTCTTGAGGTTTGCCTGCTTTTCGTCCGAGAGGAAAACCTTGGCCTTGTCGAGGACGACGGCGTATCTTCCGTCTTCCTGCACAAGCTCGGCCTTGTAGAAGTTCATCTGCGGCATACCGATGAAGCCGGCAACGAACAGGTTCGCCGGGTGGTCAAAGACCTCCTGCGGCGTGCCGATCTGCTGAATGAGGCCGTCCTTCATGATAACGATGCGGTCGCCGAGCGTCATCGCCTCGGTCTGGTCGTGAGTAACGTAGATAAAGGTGGTGTCGATGCGCTGGCGCAGCTTGATGAGCTCGGCGCGCATCTGGTTGCGCAGCTTGGCGTCGAGGTTGGACAGAGGCTCGTCCATCAGCAGCACCTTCGGCTCGCGCACGATCGCGCGTCCGATGGCGACACGCTGACGCTGGCCGCCGGAGAGTGCCTTCGGCTTGCGGTCGAGGTACTCGGTGATGCCGAGGATGTTCGCCGCCTGTGCCACGCGCTGCGCGATCTCTTCCTTGGGGACCTTGCGCAGCTTGAGCGGGAACGCCATGTTCTCCGCGACCGTCATATGCGGATAGAGCGCGTAGTTCTGGAAAACCATCGCGATGTCGCGGTCCTTCGGGGCGACGTCGTTGACGAGCTGGCCGTCGATGTACAGCTCGCCGCCCGAGATCTCCTCGAGTCCTGCGACCATGCGCAGAGTGGTGGACTTGCCGCAGCCGGACGGGCCGACGAGAACGATAAATTCCTTGTCCTTGATGGAAAGATTGAAGTCATGCACAGCGAGTACGCCCTCATCGGTCACCGTGAGGTTGCTTTTTCGCTCCTCTGCGCCCTTTTTCTTCTTCTTTTTGGTATCCTGATGGGGATAGACCTTTTTGATGTTCTTGAGGATTACTTCAGCCATGTCTTGCTCCTTCTCTTGTACATCGGCGGACGAGGTTCGATTACGGCAGGTAACGGGCGCTTACGGCGCCGTCCGCACAGATGGTGAATTCAAGTGCCCGATGGGGCGGGATGGACTGACCGTCCACCGGGGGACAGTCGGAAAAGTAAAGTGCGGCGCCGCTTTCTTTCAGCAGGCGCATGGTTTCGGGGTGAGCGCTGTTGTAGCGGCGGTCGCTCGACGCGCAGCATACAGTGAACTTCGGCCGGACGCTTTGCAGCAGAGCCGCGTCCGCACCGTCGAGCTGGCCATGATGGCCGACCTTGAAAATGTCGGCGGCGAGCGCTTCGGGGGGAATGCCGCCGTAGCCTGCGCGGTTGGTGTCGCCCGGCAGCAGGATGCGGACCGAGCCGAACGTGAGGCGCAGCATCAGGCTGAAATTGTTCATTCCGCCGTCGAGCGCGTCCAGCTTTTCGCGAAACTCGGGTATGCCCTGCGGAGTGGCGTACAGGCCGCGCATTGCGGCGAGCAGGGCGTCCGCCCGCGTTTTCGTCGGGGCAAGCACCTCGGCCGTAAGGCCCGGCGCGAGCGTCAGGGTGTCGCCTGCGGCGTTCTGCTCGACAGAGCCGCCGTTCTGCTCGACGAGGGCGCACAGCCTGATGTGGTCGTCGAGCGCCGCGAGGAACTTGCGTTCGGAGGCGTTCTGCGCCGAGGCATCGCCGAGCGGATGCAGCGTCCGGTAAAAGCCGGGCGGCAGGGTCTGCCGCAGCACAGCCGGCGGATGGTCGCAGCAGACGCGGTACAGGCCGCAGAGGTGATCCTCGTGGATATGCGTGCTGACCGCGAGGTCGAGCCGCGGGAGAGAGGAGAGGAAAGCCTCCGCGCGGATGCGTCCGCTTGCGCCGTCGAGAAACTCGCTGTCCTCTGCGCTGCCGCCGTCGATCATCGCGTAGAACCGTCCGTCAGGCCGGTTTTCGTCCGGGGCGTCGATGAAAATCGCTTCCCCGTAGCCCACATTGATAAAGGTGAGCCGCATCTGGGTATCTTTTTTCATAGGCAGTCATGAGATCGCGCGTTTGATGTAAACGCTGGAGAGGATGAGCACCAGTACCGTCATGACGATCGCGCCGGCGCTGCCGAAGCCGAAGTCAAGCGACTTGATGCCGTAGTTGTAAAGATACTGCGTGATGGTGGAGGTCGTACCGGCCGGGCCGCCGCCGGTCAGGACGTTGACCTTTTCGAAGAGGCGGAACGTGTCGATGGTACGAAGCAGAGCACACAGCGCAAGGCTGTTTTTGATGTTCGGGATGGTGACGTACCAGAACTGCTGGAATGCGCCTGCGCCGTCGATACGGGCGGCTTCGTACTGTCCCTCGGGGACAGACTGGAGCGAGGCAAACAGCAGCAGGAATACGAACGGAACGTTCTGCCAGACGTCGATGACGAGTATCGTCCAGAAGGCGGTTCGTGTATCGAGAAACCAGTTGAAATAGGGAAGTCCGAGACCGGAAAGGAACTGATTGATGATGCCGTAGTTAGAGGAGAGCATCATGCGCCAGCTCAGCGCGACCGTGACCGCCGGGAGCAGATAGGGCAGCAGAAGCAGGGTACGCATGAATTTCTGCGCTTTTTTGAGGCTGTTGATGAACACTGCGATCATCAGTCCGAGCAGCATTTCAAGAATGACCGCACAGATGGTGAACTTGATGGTGTTGAGTACGGCCTGACGGAAGTAGTCGTTCTTAAACAGCTTGATGTAGTTTGCGAACATGACAAAGGATGCTTTTTTAGCTCCCTTGAGGTAATTGTAGTTGGTAAAGCTGTAAATAAAGGTGAAGATAAGCGGATATGCGGTCATGACGAGCAGGACCAGCATGGTAGGTGTCAGCATTTTAAGGCCGAAGAGTCGAGTCTGAGACTCAGCAGTTCTCGGCGTTTTCAGTTTTGATCTGGTCATATCTCAGCCCTCGCTGTTCGTTAGGATGGGAATAAGGGGTTCGGGACATCGAAAGGGGATGCCCCGAATCCGCTTTTCCGTAGGTCAGACCGTGAAAATCACAGCTCCAGTCTGTCGATAAAGTCAATTTTTCGGAAAACAGTGTTTCGCGCGGGAGCGCGCATGAAATAGATTTTGCAACGCAAAATCATAAAAACCGGGAGCATGTATCACGGTTTTTATACTCCCAGAGGGAGAAAGTTTCCGAATGGGAACTTTCGGACGTCCGTGTTCTGCGGCGCAACGCGCTGTCAGAACACAGATTGTCAGAAAAACGAAGTTTTTCGACAGGCTTAGTCACAGTCCGTTTTATCAGCCGGCCATCAGTTCTTCCAGCTGCGTCTGGGCATCTGCCAGACCCTTGTCGATGGTCTTGGTGCCCTGGATGATGTTGTCCATCTCAGTGCCGAGGATGGTGGTGAACTGGGTCCACTCAGCGATAACAGGACGGTAAACACCGGTCTTGAGTGCGGAGCATACTGTTTCGTACTGCGGATAGGTCTTGAGGACGTCTGCGTTCATCAGGCAGCTCTCGCGGCACGGTACGCCGCCGACGTCGATAGACTTCAGCTGTACTTCGGGGCTCATAACGTACTCGAGCAGCTCGAGCGCGAGGTCCTTATGCGGCGCGTTGTTCGGGATGCCGATGCACCATACGCCGTACATAGAGGTGTTCTTCGGGGTGTCGCTGTCGTCCAGCTTGGTGGGGATAACGGTGTAGCTTGCTTTGGAGTCGGCGGTCGGTACATACCAGCCCGGCCATGCCTGACCGAGAGCAGCGTTGCCGCCGTCGATGGCTGCTACGATGTCGTCCTTGTCCATGGTGTCGCCCAGTGCGTACAGGTCGAGGTATTCCTGCATGGCTGCCTTGAACTCCGGGGTGTTTACGGTCGGCTTGTTGCTGTCGTCAACGACCCAGCCGCCGTGAACGAGCAGATGCGGGATAAAGTCGGAAACGATGTTGTCGGCGCTGCCGCCGCGGATAAGGAAGCCAGCCTTTCCTGCGTCGTGGGTCTTTTTGGCGATGTCCATCAGGTCATCGAAGGTGGTGATGTCCTCGGGCTCATAGCCTGCGGCCTTGATGAGCTCCTTGTTGTACATCATGACGGTAACGTTGCCGAAGAACGGCGCCAGATAGATGTCGTCGCCGACCTTGCAGATCGAAGTGGTTGCCTCGATGATGTCGTCGTCGAACGAATAGCCCATCTCGCTGAGGTTTGCCAGAACGTCGTTCTCGGTGAACTCAGCCATCCACGAGCCGTCTACCATGCACAGGTCATACGAGCCATCGGGGTTGGTCGCGTCGAGCGCGATGCCGGTATGCAGGTCGTCGAACGAAAGCTCCTGCACCTCGATGCTGACGTTGTGCTCTGCCTCGAAATCCGGAAGCGAGGCCTTGAGTGCTTCTGCGTAAGTGCCGCCGCGCAGGATGAGCGTCATCTTGGTCTTTTCACCGGACGAGCCGCCCTTCTGGTCTGCCGACGAGCCGCCGCCGGAGCCGCATGCGGTCATGCTCAGTGCCATTGCTGCTGCGAGTGCGCCTGCGAGTAATCTGCGTTTCATAATTTTTTTCCTCCAATCTTGTAACTCTCAAAACTCTCTCTGTGGATCGGTGCGGCGAAGCCGCGGTATTGTTATTCTTTGACAGCACCGCTTGACAGTCCGGAAATCAAGTAGTTCTGTGCAAAGATGACAAACAAAGTGATAGGAATGACGGATACGACGCCGCCTGCCGCGACCAGACCGAAGTTCGTGAGGTTGTCCTCGGTGTTGAGCAGGGCGAGCGCAAGGGGAACGGTGTTGTTTGCGGGAAGTCGGGTAAAGATAACGGTGTAGGTGTACTCGTTCCACGCATACATGAAGCTCAGCATGGAGACTGCCGCGATGCCGGGGGCAACGAGCGGGAGCACGATCTTGCGGAACAGCTGCCATTCGGTCGCGCCGTCAACCTTGGCGCTCTCCTCGATCTCCTCGGGCAGGTCCTGGAAGAAGCTGATGAGGAACCAGATGATGAGCGGCACGTTGATGAGCACGCAGGCGAGCATGACGGGAAGCCGGGTGTTGAGGATGCCGACCTTGCTGAACATGGTGTACAGCGGAATGGTAAAGGCTACCGGCGGAAGTACGCGGACGAGCAAAATCCAGTAGGTGACCGGCTTTTTCAGGCCGAAGCGGAAACGCCGTCTTGCGAGAACATATGCCGCACAGATGCCGACCGCAAGCGAAAGAATAAGCGAACCGATCGTGGTTTTCAGGCTGTTTGTGATTGCCGTGCCGAAATTGCGGTCGGTGAACAGGTGCTTGAAGTGGTCAAAGGTGAGCATATGCGGTAAGATGGAAATATGGCCGGTCATCTCGCTCGTCGGACGGATGGCAAGCGCGACAAGCCAGTAGATGGGGAACAGCGCAAGGAACAGCAGGAATATACATCCCACGATCTTGCAGACCGTTCCGATCCTCTTTTTACGTTTCACATGATCTCCTCCTTTATCGAGCAGGGAAAACGCCCTGCGTCTTTACAGCTTGATGGACGAGGCGCGCGTCCGGAGCGAAACCGGAACCACGGTCAGCCGGGGGATGTCCTTTTCGCCGGCGAGCAGCGCCGTCAGGTGCTCCAGACAGATTTCTCCCATCCGCCGGCAGTCCACGTGCACCGAGGTCAGCTCGGGCGTGAGCAGCGTACAGGCGGAAGAATCGTCGAAGCCGACAACCGCAACGTCCTCGGGAACGTGAAGTCCGAGCCGGGTCGCGGCCTTGATGACGCCGGCGGCGAGCACATCGTTGAACGCAAAGACTGCGCTCGGGCGCTCGGGGCGGCGGAGCAGCTCAGTCGCGGCGCGGGTCGCGCTTTCCACGTCGCGGCCGCACATCACAATGCCCGATTCATCGACCGAGATGCCGTGCTCCTGCATGGCGCCGACGAATGCGTTGTAGCGGACGCTCGTGATATACGAGGAAAACTGTCCGGCAAGGAGCGCGATGCGGCGGTGGCCGTAGGCGGTGAGGTGGTCGATGACCTGACGGGCGCCGTTCTGCTCGTCCGCGACCACGCTCGGCAGGTCGAAGCCGCTCGCGCGGTGGTTTACGAGAACGACGGCGATGCCCTGCCGCTGAAATTCGGAAATCATGGACGGCTCGGCGTCGCCTGCGAGGATCACGCCCTCGATCTGCTTGCTCTGCGAGGTGCGCTGCCAGTCGGCGGCGGTCGAAATGAGCAGCTGATACGAGGTGCTGTTCGCGCGCCGCATGACGCCCTCGCAGATGCCTGCGTAGAATTCATCGAGAATGGTCGCGTCTTTTTTGCAGATGAGAAAAGCGATCTTGTCGGTCTGCTGACGGGCCATCGCACGGGCGATCGCGCTCGGCTGATAGCCCAGCGCTTCGGCGGCGGCGTAGACCTTGCGCCGGGTCTCCTCGCGCACCCGGTCGGGCGAGGTAAAGGTGCGGGAAACCGTCGCGGTGGAAACGCCGGAAAGACGGGAAACGTCATAAATCGTTGGGGTATCCATAATTCGCCTCCCTTGCAATTCCGTGAAATTCAGTGTAAACGCTTACATGAATTTCGTCTGACAGAGGGTGAAAAGATGAAGTTCGGTATCCCTCTGCTTCCTGAGTTCAATATAGCACCTTGTCCGGAATAATGCAATAGCGAAACGACATTTTTTACATACAAGGACATTTTCTGACATGTTGTTTGTGCATATCTAACAAGAAATTAACGTTTGCAGCAGAAAACAAAGATAGCGCTCTGGGCGGTTTTCCTGCAATAAAATTCCGAAATATAAATGTAAGCGCTTTCATAAACGATTGCAGAAACCGGGTAAAATGTTCGTAAACGCTGCGTTCCCGCGCACGCACCGGGCCGCGCCCGAAGGACGGTTTCGGTTTTCGCTTTACTCGGGGGGCGGGGCGTGATAAAATAGGTATAAACAGCAATCTTACGGGGGAAAACCCCGGAAAAACGGGGGAGGAGAAAGCGATGCTTTCGAATAAAACAAAGGCAATCGGTTACATCATGCTTTCAGCGTTCGGCTTCGCGCTCATGACGGCGTTCGTCCGCATGGCAGGCGACCTGCCGTTCACGCAGAAGTCGCTGTTCCGCAATCTGGTGGCGGTCGCGGTGGCGGCGGTCGTGCTGAAGCGCGAAAAAGTCGGCTTCCGATGGGAAAAGGGCAATCTGCACCTGCTCATTCTCCGCGCGACCTGCGGCACGCTCGGCATTTTCTGCAACTACTACGCCATCGACCATCTGGTTCTCGCGGACGCGAACATCCTCAACAAGATGTCGCCGTTCTTCGCCATCCTGTTCTCGCTCGTGCTGCTCAAGGAGCGCGCGAATGTCTGGCAGTATCTTTCCGTTCTCGCGGCGTTCGGCGGCGCGATGCTCATCATCAAGCCGGGCTTTTCGGCGGATACCTTCCCGGCGGTCATCGGGCTGCTCGGCGGCATGAGCGCGGGCGCGGCCTATACGTTCGTCCGTGCGCTCAGCAAGAGAAACGAAAAAAGTGCGCGTATCGTGTTTTTTTTCTCGGCTTTCTCCATTTTGACGTCGCTTCCGTTCGTCATTGCGGACTTCCACCCGATGACGTTCGCCCAGTTCATGTGTCTGATGGGCGCGGGCGCGGCGGCCACCCTCGGCCAGTTCGGCGTGACGCTCGCCTACCAACACGCTCCGGCGAAGGAAATCTCCGTATTCGATTATACGCAGGTGCTTTTCTCCGCACTACTCGGATTTTTCCTGTTCGGCCAGATCCCCGACCGCCTGAGCATTCTGGGCTATCTGGTCATCTGCGGCGTTTCGGTTGCGATGTTCTGCTATAACCGCCGTCTGGACGCAAAGGAGCAGGCATGACGGGGTATGAGCTTGTGCGGTCGCGGCGGAAAACGCTGAGCGTGCAGGTCACGCGCGAGGGACGGGTGATCGTCCGTGCACCGCTGCGGCTTGCGAAGCGCGAAATCGACCGCTTTGTTCGCGAGCACGCGGACTGGATCGCGAAAGCGCTTGCGCACCAGCGCAGCCTCGCCGAGGCGCATCCCGAGCCGGACGAGCAGCAGGCGCGTGCGCTGGTCGAGCGGGCGGCGCGGGAAATCCCGCCCAAGGTTCGCCATTACGCCGCCCTCATGGGCGTGCAGCCGACTGGCGTGCGCATCACTTCGGCGCGGACGAGGTTCGGCTCGTGCAGCGGCAAGGACAGCCTGTGCTTCTCGTGGCGGCTCATGCAGTACCCGGAGGACGCAGTGGATTACGTCGTTGTGCACGAGCTGGCGCACATCGTCCACAAAAACCACGGCCCGTACTTCTGGGCGCTCGTCGGGCAGTATATGCCGGATTACAAGCGTCGTCGCGCACTTTTACGCGAATAAAACGAAAAACGACCTTCCGCAGCGGTGCAGTGCCGTCAAGCGGAAGGTCGTTGTTTTTTAGGGGGAAATCAAGCGCGCTTTTCCGGGAAAACCATGCCGAGCGCGAGTCTCAGACACGCCGGAAGCAGCCAGCCGAAGCCGAGAGAGGCGAGCGGAAGCGCGTTCGCGGCGGCGGAAAGCGGTCCGAGCGGCAGGGCGGCGCAGATGCTCTGCGCGGCGGTAAACGCGATGGCGAGCGGCCAGACCGCGCGTTTTTTCGCGGCAAGCGGGAGAAACGAGAGCGCGATGAGTACGATTGCGATCGGATAAATCGCGTTCAGCACCGGGGTGGACAGGCGGATGATGCCGGCGAGGCCGAGGTTGGAGATGAGCATGCTCGTCAGCGCGAAGAACGCCGCGACAGCCGGGTAGGGGATGCGCGGCAGCAGGCCGTGAAAATACTGGCCGACGCACGAAATCAGGCCGACGCAGGTGTTGAAGCAGGCGATAATGAAAATCGCCGCGAGGAGCACCTGACCGGCCGTGCCGAACAGGCCGTGCGCCAGACTGGTCAGCGTGTCCGCGCCGGTCGAGCCGCCGGGGAAGGCCGCGCCCGAGAGCGCACCGGCGTGGGTGAGCATGGCGTAGACCGCGAGCAGCATCAGACCGGCGACAAAACCGGCGGAAATCGTGCCGCGCTGTACCTCGCGCTCGTCCTCGATGCCGTGCGTGCGGATGTTGAGCGCGATGACCGCGCCGAAGTTGAGTGCCGCGAGTGTGTCCATGGTCTGGTAGCCGCCGAGAATGCCGGTCAGCGCCGGCAGGGAAGCGTAGTCGGCGGACGGCGTGCCGTAGTGCGCCGCGACCGGGTGCACCAGACAGCTGACGAACAGCACGAGAATGAGCGCGATGAGCGCCGGGCAGAGCACGCGCCCGAGGCAGTCGGTCAGCCGTTCGGGGTGGAGCGCGACGACAAACGCCGCCGCGAAGAACACCGCCGAATAGAGCAGCTGATGGCCGTTCCCCGCGCCGATGAGCGGCGAAAGCATCTGAAATGAGGTGCTCGCCGTGCGCGGAATGGCGAGGCACGGGCCGATGGAGAGATAGATCAGCAGCGTGAACACGAGCGCGAAGCGCGGATGGACGCGCGAGGCAAGCGTCTCCAGACTGCCCGCCCGCGCGACCGCGATAACGCCCACGACCGGCATGCCGATGGCGCTGACCGCGAAGCCGAGAAACGCCAGCCATGCATTAGATCCGGCCTCCGCCCCGAGAAACGGCGGAAAAATCAGGTTTCCCGCGCCGAAAAACATGGAAAACAGAGTAAAGCCTACGAGAATAAGACTTTTTCCGTGAAGTTTGTTTGACATAAAAATATCGTCCTTTATCCTTTCAAGCGTTCATACAGTATACCCGAAACAGACAGAAAAGTAAAGAAAAAGTGCAAAAATGTATAAAAATACATCCCGTTCCGTAGGTATGCAGAGCGGGATGGAAAAGGTTTTTCTCCCTCCGAGGGAGAGGGTGAACGGTTCCGCCGTTCCTGCGGCCGTGACGCAGGAGGCGAGGTTGACCCCAATCCCGGGGGTGGGGATTTTCGCCCTCGGAGGGCGGGGGGCTTTTTGCCGCCTTCGGCGGCGGGAGGGGTGCTGCCGGGCGGCAGCCGGGGCATTGCAAAAGGGGGGTACAGGACACCCGGACTTGCGTCCCGGTTTCCTATACCCCCTCTTGCGACTCCCCCTGACCTTCCGGTCTGCCGCGCTGCCCTTCGGGCACGCGGCTAATGTGCGGGGGCCGCAATTAAAACCGCGGTATCATCGAAGGCGTTTTGACGCCGTTTTGGGATGGCTTCGCGCTCGGTTTCCACGCATATCAGTGCGCGGCAGCGGGTTCAGGTCGGACGGATAGGACGGTCTGCACCTTTTCTCTGGACTGCACCCGTAGGGCCGGGTGCCCTCACCCGGCCGCTCCCTTGGCGTGCGTTGGTTTACAGCGGCGGATTGGGGCGTTTTTCGCCTGCTGCGTCAAGGACGCAGGAACGGCGGGAGATTTCGTGCTCTGCTTTGGCGGCAAAATGGCGCTCGCCCTCCGAGGGCGAAAAAGGTTAGTCGGGGTACGCCTCGCGTACCTCCTCCAAGGTCGGCATGGCGGCGCCTTTGCGCTGCACGGTCAGCGAGGCGCAACGCGCGGAAAAGCGCAGATACGCCGCGAGCCTGCTCTCCGGCAGAGCGGAAAGCGTGTCCGCCGTCACGCCGTCGCGCGTCAGCTGATAGAGGAACGAGCCGATGAACGAGTCGCCCGCGCCGGTCGTGTCCGTGACCGGGACGGCAATCGTTTCGGTTTCGGCGGAAGCCTCCGGCGTGTAGACCGCCGAGCCGCTCGCGCCGCGCGTCACGACGACCATCTTCGCGCCGCCCGCGAACAGCTTTTCCGCCGCCTCGCGCTCGTCCGCGCAGCCGGTCACGAACTCGATTTCGTCGTCGCTCAGCTTCACAAGGTCGGCATACGGCAGAAATTCCCGTATCGCCGCCTGACAGTCGGCCGGACTGCTCCAGAGCGGCAGGCGAACGTTGGGGTCGAACGAGAGGAACGCCCCGGCCTGCTTCGCAAGCTCGATTGCGCGAACGTGCGCCTGCCGCACCGGCCAGTCCACTAAATCGACCGAGCAGAAGTGCAGCGCCGCGCAGTTTTCGAACATTCCGGGTGCTATCTGCGTTTCGTCCAGAAACAGGTCGGCTGAGGGGTTGCGGTAGAACGAGAACTCGCGGTTGCCCGTTTTGTCGAGCGACACGAACGCGAGCGCCGTATTGGCGCGGTTTGTACGGAAAACCGAGGAAGTATCCACGTTTGCGGCGTTCAGCACCTTGAGAATGTGCGTGCCGAACGCATCTTCGCCGACCTGAGAAACCATGCGCGAGTGACCGCCGAGCCGCGCGACTGCCATCGCCACATTCGCCGGTGCGCCGCCCGCCACGCGCTCGAACTGCACGACTTCATCGAGTGCACAGCCTTTCTGCTGCGGCACGAAGTCGATGAGCAGTTCGCCTATCGCCACCACTGTTTTCATAGCTTTTCCTCCAGAATGTACGTTTCTATCGCCTGCGCGACACCGCATTCCGCGTTGGAGGCGGTCACGGCGTCTGCCGTCAGGCGGATATTTTGCGCGGCATTTCCCATGGCAATCCCCAGACCGGCCGCGCGGAGCATGGTCAGGTCGTTGTCGCTGTCGCCGATGGCCACAACGTTTTCCATCGTCAGACCGAGGGTTTTCGCGAGCCAGCGCAGGCTCTGTCCCTTGTTGACGCCGCGGCGGTTGATTTCGATGTTGTGCAGCTCGCCGCCGAACATCACCGAGGGCGCAAGTTCGAAATGCCCCATTTCGGTGAGTCGGAAAACGAGCAGGTCGGAGATGTCGTGCGAGGGATAGAGAATGGCCTTCGCGAACGGAAACGGCTCGGTTTCGAGCACTTTTTCCCATTCTTCCCGACTGTCGATGTAGAAATAGCCGTCCGCCGTTTCGTCCATGATGACGCGGCCGTTCTGCTCCATCCGGCGCAGCAGCGAGCGGAACGCGCGGCCGTAATAGAGCGACTGCGTGGTGTAGAAGCAGGGGTCGGTGTCGAAGTCCTCGCAGAGCGCGAGAATATCCTCGCACATGGTGTGGCTGAGGCCGCTGAAGAACTGCGGTTCGCTGTCGTCCGGACGCTGCACCGCCGCGCCGCTCGAGGTCACGAGCCAGTCCGGGGGCGCGAGAAGCTGCTCGCTGAACGCGCGTACCTCGCGGACGTTCCGCCCGGTGCAGAGCACGATCTGCACGCCGCTTTCCTGTGCGCGGCGGACCGCCTGCGCATCGCGGGGCGAGATGCGGCTGCGTTCGTTCAGCAGCGTGCCGTCCAGGTCGAGCGCCAGTATTTTATACGGATTATGGGGAAGTGCCATCCGAATACTCCATTCTGTTCATGCTCCGGAGAGAAGCCGTGCCGCCGCTCAGGCGGACGCCGCGCGATGCCGGGTCGGGGTAACAGCGCGTCGTGAGCACGGTTTCGCCGTGGTTTACAAAGATTTCAAGCGACGAGGCATCCGCAAGAATGCGCATTTCCTTCGCGTGCACGGCGGCGTACCGCACGGTGCGTCCGACGCCGTTTTCGGGCGCGAGCGAAAGCATTACCTCGTCGAGCCTGTCGCGAAACTACAGTTTCGCCGACAATCTGTGTTTTGACTTCGCAAAACACGGACGTCCGAAAGTTCCCATACGGAAACTTTCTCCCTCTCAAGGTATAAAAACCGTGATACATGCTCCCGGTTTTTATGATTTTGCGATGCAAAATCTATTTCATGCGCGCTCCCGCGCGTAACGCTGCATTCTCGAAAAATTGACTTTATCGAAAGCATTACCTCGTCATCGCTCCATTCTATCACAGGCGAGGCGCGTATGACAAGACTTCCGACAGAGAAAATTCGCGGTTCTATGTCGAAAATGTGCGCTTTAGCGGAAGATATTGGTGATTTTCGCAGGTTTTCAATCTCTTTTACAGGAAAGCGGAGCAACTGTCCGCCGCGCCTCGTCAGTATGCAGAATTTTCTTGCAAATCGCTTTTGTCCCTTAAAAACGAAAAAGCGGCTCCGTACGCAGGAAAATGCGCAGACAGAGTCGCTTTTCGTTCAAAATTTACTTGATGAGCATGGGGCCGACCGTGTTGATGTTGCCTGCGCCCATGGTGAGCACGAGGTCGTTCGGGCCGGCGTTTGCGCGGATGTAGTCCGCGATTTCGTCGAACGAGTCAAAGGATACCGCGCCCGGGACTTCCTTGGCGATGTCCGAGGAGTAGATGCCGATGGTGTTCTGCTCGCGTGCGGCGTAAATCGGCGCAAGAACAGCCTGGTCGCACTGCTTGAGCGCGTCCACGAACTCGGGGAAGAGCGCCTTGGTGCGCGTGTAGGTGTGCGGCTGGAACGCGCAGATGATGCGGTCGAAGTGCATTTCCTTCGCGGTGGCGAGGGTCGCCTTCATCTCGCTCGGATGGTGCGCGTAGTCGTCCACAACGGTCGCGCCGTTCGGCATCTTGCCGACCAGTTGGAAGCGGCGGGACGAGCCGGTGAACTTGTTAAGGCCCTTTTCCGCAGCCTCGCCCGAAACGCCGAGGAACTCCGCCGCCGCGCAGCAGGCGAGGGCGTTGAGCATATTGTGGCGGCCGGGCACGGAAAGCGCGACCTTCGCGTATTCCCTGCCGTCGATGTTGACCGTGAAGCGGTAGTAGCCGTTCTCGTCACGCACCTCGGTCGGGTAAACGTCCGCGTCCGGGGTGACGCCGAAGGTGCGGATGCGGCGGTCGATGTGCGCTACGGCACGCATTGCGTTCGGGTCATCGTGGTTCGCCACGATCAGACCGTTCATCGGGGTCAGCTCGGCGAACTCGTGGAACGAGTGGATAATGTCGTTGATGTCCTTGAAGAAGTCGAGGTGGTCCTCCTCTACGTTCAGAATGACCGAAATCGTCGGCGCGAAACGCAGGAAGGAGTTGGTGTACTCGCAGCTTTCGGCCACGAAGCAGCTCTTGCCGCCGATGCGGAGCGTGCCGCCGATGGCGGGCAGGTTGCTGCCGACCATGACGGTCGGGTCCATCTGCGCCTCCATGGTCATCATGGTCATCATCGAGGTCGAGGTGGTCTTGCCGTGCGTGCCGGAGAGGCAGACAACGTTGTCGTAGTCGCGCATGATGTGACCCCATGCCTCGGCGCGTTCCATGACCGGAATGCCCAGTTCATGTGCGCGGACGATCTCGGGGTTTTCGTCGTGAACGGCGGCGGTGCGCACGATGAGCGCCGCGCCCTCTACGTTCTCCGGCTTGTGCTCGTAGGTGATTTTTGCGCCGAGCGCCTCCAGACGGGCGGTAACGTCGGTGCGCAGACGGTCGGAACCCGAAACCGGCACCCCCTTGCTCAGCAGCAGTTCGCCGAGCGAGTTCATGGATACGCCGCCGATGCCGATGAGATGGATTCTTTCCTTATTTTCAATGTAGGGCTTGATAGACAGGGCCATTTCCCTAAGCCTCCTGTTTGTTCTGTTTTTATTGCAGCCATAAACTGCGCTTCTTCTTATTATAGTACAGTTTCCGATAAAATAAAATAGGGAAACGAACAAAAATATCGGTTTGTCGATAAAGTCGGATTGATATACTGCGCTTCGTGCGTCAGCACGCATAAAATAGAATCTGCGAAGCAGATTCATAAATTCCGGGAGCATGTATCACGGAATTTATACAAGGGAAGAAAAAATGTGCCCGCAGGGCGCGGTTTTTCTTCGGTATTCGCTCGAAAGCGTGGTTTCGAGCGACGGACTGAAAGTCCGGTTTACGGTTGCAATGCGGGACGGGTTCGTGTACAATGGAAATAGCTGCTGCGAAGGATGCAGCGTTCCCCATGCAGGAAAGGAAGTCAGCATGAAAGTTTTGATTCTGTCCGTCACTGCCGGATACGGCCACCACGCCACGGCGCAGGCGATCGGAGATATGTTAAAAAGCAAGGGTGCCGAGGTCGATACGCTCGACGTCTACGCCTACATCAGCAACCTGATTAAAACCACGATCGACAAGGGCTATCTGTTCTCGTCCAAGCATATGCAGACGCTTTACCGTCTGGTCTATCAGCTCGCGGAGAACAACGGCGCAAGCTATTTCTCCTCCGCGCCGAGCATCATCAACATCATCAACGCTCTGGGCGCGACCAAGTTCGCCCGCGTCATTACCGACCGCAAGCCGGACGTTATCATCTGCACGCACGTTTTCGCGGCGCAGATGGTGGACGAGCTGAAAAAGCGCAAAAAGCTCGCGGACATCATGACCATCGGCATCGTCACCGACTACACGCTCCACCCGTACTGGGAGGACGTGCCGCGCGTGCAGTATATCGTCACGGCGAGCGAGCTGCTGACCTACCGCTGCGTGCAGCGCGGCGTGCCGCGGGAGCGCATCCTGCCGTTCGGCATTCCGGTGCACCCCAAGTTCAATCAGCACCTCGACCGTAAAAAAGCGGCCGATGCGCTCGGCATCGACCCCAAGATGCACACCATTCTGCTGATGGGCGGCAGCATGGGACACGCCGAGCACGTCAAGACCATCGAAAAAATCGTGCAGATCGGCATGCCGTTCCAGATGCTCGTCGTCTGCGGCAACAACCGCAAAATGGAGATGCACGTGGAGAAATTCGCCGCGCGGTACAACGGCAACTGTATCATCCGCCCCTACGGCTTCGTGCATAACGTTGAGGTGATGATGAGCGCGTCCGACTGCATCATCTCCAAGCCGGGCGGCCTGACGGTTTCGGAGGCGCTCGCGAAAAATCTGCCCATGCTGCTCGCTGACCCCATTCCGGGCCACGAGGAGCGCAACGTCGATTTTCTCGTCAACAACGGTATGGCGGCGCTCATCACCAAGCATTTTCCGGTCGATGAGGCGGTGTTCGAGCTGTTCACCAACCCGGTCCGTCTGGAAACCGTGCGCCACACGATGAAGGCGGTCGCACACCCGGACGCCACCGAACGCCTCGCGGATTTCGTTCTCGCGCTGCAATAAATAAGCAAAAGCACAGAGGTTTCACTTCCTCTGTGCTTTCCTTTTGTCGTTATTCGGATTTTATTCCGTAGGGCGGGGTGCCCTCACCCCGCCGCGGCACGGCAGAGATTTCATGGTGCGGCGGAACGCTCAAAAAACACCCCGAGCACCGGCACCCGCGCAATCTTTTCTGCCTCGCCCGGGAAGTCGCGCGAGAGCCGTGCGGCGCAGCGGCGGCAGAAATCCTCGTAAAGCGCCGGATTTTCGCGCATCTGCTGCTTGAACCCCCAGATATGCGTGAAATATCCGCCCTGACCGCCGCCGAACAGCGAGGGCAGGTCGGAAAGCGCCCGGATGCGGATCCCTTTCTTTTCGGCGCACATGGCGAGCAGACGCTGCTCGGCGAACACCATGTAGGTCAGCGTGTCGTCCGCCTGCGGCGCGGAGCGCATGAAGCGGATGGCGGTATCCGTGTAATAGCGGCGGAACTCGTCGCTCCCGAAGCAGCACAGCGCGGTGTTGAGCGGCGGTACCGTCCAGTCGAATTCATCGAAATCAAAGCCGCGCGAGCGGGAAAACGCGCTTTTGCCGGGGTAAATGGACGGCACGATGTCCTCGCGGTGGATGGCGGCGGCATCCACGCCATCGAGCAGCGCGTCAAGGTTTTTCCAGCAGATAAGGTCGGTGTCGAGCATGACGCAGGGCGATTTCATCGCGGCGGCGGCGTACAGCTTGCCGGCGGCCCAGAACGCCCCGGCGTTGATGTCGTCCGGAATGCGGTCGAGCAGGGGGAAAATTCCCTCGTCCCACAGGAAATCCAGACCGAGCGAGGCGTAATATTCCGCCGCCGGGCTGTCGCAGACCATGCAGATGCCGCCGTTTTCCCGCCGCCAGCAAAGCGCGGAGAGCGCGGTGGTCAGCAGCTCGAACGGCTCGACCGCGTAAGGCAGGCCGGGCGCACGCACCGAAAACGGCCGCGTCCAGTTGACGTGAAAGCCGCGCATCAAATCAGCTCCAGTCCGTAGCCGCCGGCCGTGTAAACGCACGAGCCGAATACACAGGAGCCGCCCGAACCCGAACCGGACGAGCGGAAGCTCGTGGTGTACGAGGTCGTGTACGAGCCGGAGCCGGAACCCGAGCCTGCGGCGAAATACACCGTCTGAATGACCGTGCGCGTGCCGTTTTCCTCGCGAATAACGTCATCTTCGCTCTCGCACGGCGGCAGAGCGCCGCCCATGATGGGCACGGGCGGACGACCGTCCTCGGCCGGATACCAGCCGTCCGGGTAGGGGTCGGCCGCGAAAACGGGAGCAGGCGCAGCGGACGGCGTTTCGGCAGGGTTTTCGTCCGCTTTCGGCGTATCTTCGCACTTTTTCTCTTGCTCGGTCGGCTTGAAGTGTCGCGCATAGCTGTCCAGATCGAACACAACTCCGTCGATCTCACGATATTTTTCTGGATTCATTGCCAGAATGCCGTTTGGCTTTGACATGGCGGCACCTCCTTGATTTTTCATCATAATAAAATTATACCGAACCGCATAGGTTTTCGCAACTGTTTTTCAAGGGTTTTCTTTGACAGCAGAATGGAAAGACCGTATAATGAAACTGTCGCGAAACTGACGTTTCGCCGACAATCTGTGTTTTGACTTCGCAAAACACGGACGGATAAAAGTTCCTATGCAGAAACTTTTATCTCTTTAGAGGCATAAAAACCGAGATACATGCTCCCGGTTTTTATCAATTTGCTGCGCAAATTGTATTTCATGCGCGCTCCCGCGCGGCAACTGTAACCATGCAGCATCAGCATATATAATATATGAACAGAAAAACGAAAAAAGACGTTCTCCGGCGTGGGATTTTCCTCTGCCCGGACGCGGAAATAAACGAAACGGAGCATATCATGGACTTTTTATCACTGGAGCAGTCGGTCTGGACCCGGCTGAAGGAGAAAACGCGCCCCATCGTGCTGTACGGCATGGGGGACGGCGCGGACAAAATTCTCGCGCAGTTCGACCGCCTCGGCATCCGCGCAAGCGGTGTGTTCGCGAGCGACGAATTTGCGCGCGGCAACCTGTTTCACGGCTTTTCGGTGCGCAAGCTGTCGGACACGGTGGCGGAGCTAGGCGAGGACATCGTAATCGTCATTTCGTTCGCGAGCCAGCGCCCCGAGGTACTGGCGAAAATGTACGAGCTTGACGCGAAATACGACGTTGTCGCGCCCGATGTGCCGGTCGTGCCGGGGGCGCTGTTCGACGAAGCGTTCGTGCGGGAGCACAGCGCCACCATGCAGGAATGCTATGACCTGCTCGCGGACGAGCGTTCGCGCGAGGTGTTCCTCGATACCGTGCGCTTCAAGCTGTCGGGGCGGCTCGAATATCTCCGCCGCAGCGAAAGCGGCAAGGACGAGGTGTTCGAAAATATCCTGAAACCGACGGAAAACGAGCACTTTTCCGACCTCGGCGCGTATAACGGCGACACCATCCGCGAGCTGCTGCACTACACGGACGGCCGCTTTGCCTCCGTTACCGCCCTCGAGCCCGACCGCCGCAGCTTCCGCAAGCTGAACGAGTGGGCGTCGGCGAATATCGAGGGCGATGTGACGCTCGTGCAGGCGGGCGCGTGGGACAGGGACGAGCTCCGCTGCTTTTCCGACCAGGCGGGCCGCCAGTCGCACGTTGCGAACAAGGGCCGCGAAACCCAGATGCGTGCGCTCGACAGCGTGCTCGGCGGCAGGCCGTGCACCTATCTCAAGATGGACGTCGAGGGCGCGGAGCGCGAGGCGATTTCGGGCGCGGAGCAGACCATTCGGACGTTCGCGCCGAAGCTCAACATCGCGGCGTACCACCGCAGCGAGGATTTCTTTGAGTTGCCGCTCGTTATCCACAGCCTGTGCAAAGATTACGCGCTTTATCTGCGCCACCACCCCTATGTTCCGGCGTGGGATACCAATCTGTACGCGGTCCGGAGATGAGGCGAAAAAAGAGTGGAAATCTCGGCGCACAGGTTGTATAATAAAGACAAATACAGGGCAGGGCAGACCTGTCCGCAGTAAAGGAGATAATTACAATGGGATGTTTCTACTGTGACGAGCATCATGAGGGCCGCGAGGCGATCATGTTCAAGGTCGGCGACATGAAGGCCGGCACGCTGTATCTGTTCAAGGATCAGGCGCACAAGGGCCGCTGCGCACTGGCGCTCAAGAGCCACAAGAAGGAGCTGTGCGAGTGCGACGAGCAGGAGCGCAACGATTACTGTGCCGATCTGGCGGCGGCTTCGGGCGCGATCAAGAAGCTGTGGGGCTGCACCAAGATCAACCTCGGCTCTTTCGGCGACAGCAATCCGCATCTGCACTTCCACATCGTACCGAAGTACGAGGGCGGCTTTGAGTTCGGCGGCAGCTTCGCCATCACCAATCCGGAGCCGGTGTTCCTGAAGGACGAGGAGTATCAGGAAATGATCTCTGCGCTCCAGAAGGAGCTGGGACTCTAAGGGGGACGCTGTCCCCCTTAGATACGCCCCCGGTTCCTTGCGAAACTGGGGGCGATAACCCCCTCTCGTCCGCACGGCGGACGAGGCCGCGCCGCCACGGCGCGGGCAGAGGTGTAAAAGTCAGGTACACGCCCCGACTTTTACGGGGAATTTTATGCGGCGCACTGCGGTGCGCCTGCTCTGCCTGTTCCGGCACAGCCGGAATATGGCAGGGGATAGCGTTTCTGCGCACTTGTGCGCGGAAACGCGAAAGGCACGCCTTCGGGCGTGCCTTTTTTCGTGCGCTTCGCGCACGTATTTAATGGAATTTGCTTTGCAAATTCCAGAAAACCGGGGGCGTGTACCTCGGTTTTCTGACTTTGAACGAATGCTCGGGGTAACATCGCGGCACCCCGCCGTTCCCTCGGTCGGGCGAATTCTTTCTGGACTGCTCCCGTAGGGCGGGGTGACCTCACCCCGCCGTTCCCTCGGTCGGGCAAATTCTTTCTGGACTGCTCCCGTAGGGCGGGGTGCCCTCACCCCGCCGTTCCCTCGGTCGGGCAAATTCTTTCTGGACTGCTCCCGTAGGGCGGGATGACCTCATCCCGCCGCCTCTGCCCAATCGCACCTTTTTTTATTCGAAGGGCGTTCAGGTAACATTGGGGCACTTTGCCGCTCTCTATCAAATCGCGTTTTTTTTACCAAACATTTCACTTGCTGAGGACGTAAAAAGGCACGCCTTCGGCGTGCCTTCTATATTTATGCGTTATTATTCCCGGAATTATCGTCGGGCAGGGTGAACCAGAACGCGATGCCGCCGGGGACGTTTTCGGCGCCGCAGTCGCCGTGGAGGGTATCCGCGATGGCGCGGACGAGCGACAGGCCGATGCCGGTGCCGCCGGCCTCACGGGTACGGGCGCGGTCGGTGCGGTAGAATTTCTCCCAGATTTTCGGCAGCTCTTCCTCGGGCAGACCCTCGCCCTCGTTGAAAACGGTCAGACGGGCGTTTTTTTCGTCACGGGAGGCAGAAATCACGATTTTACCCCCCTCCGTGGTATAGCGGATAGCGTTCGACAGGTAATTCATGAGCACCTGGTCGAGCAGGCCGCTGTCCGTGCGGACGGTCACGTGCGTGTTCTCGCAGTCAACGCTGAGACCCTTGCTCTCGCACAGCACGGCGGTTTTCTGCACCGCGTCGTGGCACATCTCGTACAGGTCGATTTCCTCGAAGAAGGTCTGCTCCGCGCCGAGTTCGAGCTTGGACAGACTGAGCAGCTGCATGACCAGACGGTTCATGTGGCCGGCTTCGTCCGCGATGGTGTCGCAGTAGAACTTGCGGTCCTCGGGGTCGTCCGCCACGCCGGCGGTCAGGCCCTCGGCGTAACCCTGAATGAGGGCGATCGGCGTTTTCAGCTCGTGGGACACGTTGACGATGAACTCGCGGCGCATATTGTCGATGCGCTCTTTTTCGCGGACCTCCTGCGCCAGCTGGTCGTTGGACTGCTTGAGTTCACCGATGGCCTGTTCGAGGTAGGCGCTCAGGCGGTTGAGCGACTGGCCAAGCTGCTCGATTTCGTCTGACTCGCGCTTGCCCTTGCCGACGTACTGGCTGGAAAAGTCGAGCTCGCTCATGCGGTCGGCGAGCGCCGCCATGGAAACGAGCGGCCGGGTAAACTCGCGCGAGAAGAAAAACGCGAGCATAAGGCAGATGAGCAGGGCGCAGCCGCCTGCGATCAGCAGGAACGCGAGGTTGAGCGAGGAGTTCTGCTCGATGAACGCGAACGGCATATAGGCGATGAGGTAGCTGCCCTCGTCCGTGTCGAGCGAGCCGATGAGGCAGAGATACTGGTCGTTGTCGCGCAGACAGACGTTGGTGAAGCGGTACTGATGCACGGCAAGCGAGGACCAGTCCGCGTTCTGCATGACCGAGGCGAGAACCGCGATACTGCGGAACTGCTGCTCATTCATGCCGAAATTGAACCCCGGCACGCCGCTTTCGTCGCGGTCATGGAGAAAAGATGAGGTGAGGATCGTGCCGTCGTCCATCACCACGGCGAGTCGGATGGCGGAGCGGCTCTCGTAGCTGTCGAGCATGGTCACGATGTCGTCCGTGTCGCCGGTATAGCTGGCGCAGACCGTGTTGAAGGCGTCGCGCAGGCTGTTTTTTCGCGTCATCATGAAATAGTCCTTGTAGAAGAACAGGTTGAGGACGAGCAGCAGACCGATAAAGACGAGCGCGACCAGACTGATGACGGAGAAAAACTTGAAGCGGATGGAATGCGGTTTCGGCTTCATCCTTCAAAGCGGTATCCGTAGCCGCGCACGGTTTCGATCATCGAGCCGCAGTCGCCGAGCTTGGCGCGCAGCTTTTTGACATGGGTATCGACCGTTCGCAGGTCACCGAAGTAGTCGTAGCCCCAGACGGCGTTCAGGATGCTCTCGCGGGAGAGGGCGATCGAGCGGTTCTTCTTGAAATAGATGAGCAGCTCGTACTCCTTGGGGGTGAGCTCGACCGGCTGACCCTCGACGAGCACCTCGCGCCGCAGCTCGTTGACCGACAGGCAGCCGATGGTTTCGATGGGGGAAGCCGCACGTCCCTCGCGCTTGAGCAGGGTGCGCACGCGGGCGGCGAGCACGATGGGGGAGAAGGGCTTGGTCACGTAGTCGTCCGCGCCGCCCTCCAGACCGCGCACCTGGTCGGCGTCCTCGGCGCGTGCGGTCAGCAGCATGACGGGCAGGTGGTTGTCGCCGGTTTCCTGCTCGCGCACCTCGCGCAGCACCTCAAAACCGTCCATGCCCGGCATCATGACGTCCAGAATGGCAAGATCGAGCGTGGGACGGCGGTTTTCGATGAGTTCGAGCGCGGTCTTGCCGTCGGCCGCCTCAATGATGGTGTGGCCGTCGCGCTTGAGAAAATCGCTGACGAGTCGGCGGATACGAGCCTCGTCGTCCGCGATGAGAATAGTAGACATAAAAATTCCGCCTTTTCAACTTAGATGAATAGATTATACGGCAGCTGTTTGTTCGTTGTGTGAACATTGACATAAAAAAGAAGGACGCAGAGAGAAAAAAACTGCGTCCCGTTCATATTATTCTTCGTTTTCGAGCACGTAGCGGTAGAGGGCGTTTTTCTTGACGCCGGCCTCGGCGGAGACCGCTTTCACGGCGTCCTTCTGGGTCTGCCCCTGCTCCATGCGGCGGCGGACTGCCTCAGCGGCGGCAGCCAGACGCTCCTCCTCGCTCGCTTCGGTCTCCGGCTCGTCGGGCGCGCCCTCCACGATGAGGACGAACTCGCCGCGCGGCGCGTTTTCGTCGAAGTAGCGGACCGCCTCGCCGATGGTCATGCGCAGCGTCTGCTCGTGCAGCTTGGTCAGCTCGCGCGAGAGCGAAAGGCGGCGCTCCTCACCGAAAGCCGAGGCAAGGTCGCGCAGGGTCGCGCACAGCTTGTGCGGCGCTTCGTAGAAAATCATCGTGCGCTTTTCGTTCCGGAGCGCGTCCAGATGCTCGCGGCGGGCCTTTTTGCCCACCGAAAGAAAGCCCTCGAAGCACCAGCGGCCGGTCGGCAGACCGCTTGCGGCGAGTGCGCAGACGGCGGCGCAGCAGCCGGGCACCGGAATGACCGGAATATCGTGCTCGGCGCACAGCGCGACAAGGTCCTCGCCGGGGTCGGAAACCGCAGGCGTGCCCGCGTCGGTCACGAGCGCACAGGACTCCCCTGCGAGCATACGCTCGAGTACGACCTCGCCGCGTGCACGGCGGTTGTGCTCATAGTACGAAATCATCGGCTTTTTTGGCAGCTCGCAGGCGTTCAGCAGCTTCTGCGTAACGCGCGTGTCCTCGGCGGCGATGAAATCCACCGTGCCGAGGATTTCACGTGCACGGGGAGAAAGATCGCCCAGATTGCCGATCGGAGTCGCGACAAGATAGAGAATTGACATAAGAAAACCCCTTTTTGAGAGTGGAGAGTGAAGAGTGGAGAGTGGAGAGGCGGTGTGCGCGGAGCGCACGATTTGAATCGCCGCAGGTGATACCATAACTTCACTCTTCGCTCTTTTCTGTGCTCTTTACATTTTTCCGTAGATTTTTAGATATTCTTCGCTTTCTACGAGCAGCGGCGGTTCGACGGTAAGCCCCTCGGCGCTGCCGCCCTTGCGGCACTCTACGAGCACGGCGCTCGGCGAGGCGAGGGCGTTCTGGTGGACAAAGCGCAGGCGCTTGGGGACGAGCCGCACGCGGTCAAGCGCCTCGAGCAGCACCCACAGCCGTTCGGGACGGAACACGAACGCCGCCTTGCCGCCGGTATGCAGGACAAAGGACGCGGCTACCGCGACCTCCTCGACCGTGCAGCAGATGTCCTGCCGGGCGGTGCGCTTTTCCGCCGTGGGCGCGGCGGCGCCGGTATTGCGGCCGAAATAGGGCGGGTTACAGATGACGTAGTCCATGCTGCCGTGGGGCAGGAGGGTGCGCATCTGCCGCATATCGCCCTCGAGCGCGGTGACGTTCGAAAGGCCGTTTTCCTCGATGGAGCGGCGGAACAGGTCGAGCGCTTCCGGCTGTATTTCGAGTCCGGTGAGCGTCAGGTCCTCGCGCCAGCAGAGCAGCGCAAGCGCACCCGTGCCGCAGCCGAGGTCGAGCACCTTCGCCCGGCGGCGTATCTTCGCAAAGGCGGAGAGCAGCACGCTGTCCTGCCCGAGCTTGAAAAATCGGTCGTCCTGAAAAAGCGTCAAGCCGTTCGGCAGCGTTTCGGTCGTCAGCGGCATGAAATTCCTCCTGTCATCGGGCGTATAGAGAAAGAGCCGGCCTTGCGGCCGACACCATCTGTCCCCAATGGTCTTAAATTGAAATTACGAACTATCGCGCGACAGCGCGCATAAAATACACTTTGCAAAGCAAAGTGATAAAAACCGGGGGTGTGTACCTCGGTTTTTATACGCTGAGAGAGAAAAAAGTTTCTGTATAGGAACTTTTTTTCCGTCCGTGTTTTGCGGCGCGAAGCGCTGTCAGAACACAGATTGTCGGCAAAACGATAGTTTTGCGACAGTCTAAGAGCCGGCCTTGCGGCCGGCAAAGACTGTCGGTTCGACAGAGTTTACTCCTGTTTTCCCTCGATATATTCCTTGGCGTGCGCCTTGAGCTTATCGAAAGTTTCCGGACTGAGCACGTGCTCAATGCGGCAGGCGTCCTCGGCGGCTACCTCGCTGTCCACGCCGAGCGCGGTCAGAAACGCGGTCAGTACGGTGTGACGCTCGTAAATGGTTTCGGCGATTTTCAGACCGGACTCGGTCAGACCGAGCAGACCGTTCTGGTCGATGGATACATAGCCGTTATCGCGCAGCAGGCCGACGGCCCGGCTGATGCTGGGTTTGGAGAAGCCGGTATAATGCGCTACGTCGATCGAGCGCACCTGACCGTTCTTCTGCATGAGAACGAGAATGGCTTCCAGATAGTTTTCCGCGCTTTCCTGGATCTTCAAAGTGCACGGCCTCCTTTTTTGCTCTGTTTTCAGCTGTCGCGCAGCGGCGCGGACAGCGCAGATTTGTGATATTAAATAGTATAACATAGTATATCATAAAAATAAATTTTTTGCAATACGGCGCGCCTTGCGGAATAAGGTGAGAATTTTACCCGTTGCAACCGCGGGCAAAATGTTGTAATCTTAGAATAGCGAAAAGTTGTGAGGGAGAAAACCATATGAAAATACTGCACACCACACCCGCCGAGGACGGGTTCCATATGCCGGCGGAGTTCGCGCCCCACGAGGGCTGCCTGATGATCTGGCCGGAGCGCGGCGACAGCTGGCAGTACGGCGCCTATGCTGCACGCAAAGCCTTTCTGCGCGTCATCGAAACCATTTCCGAGAGCGAAAGCATGACCGTTCTGTGCTCGGAGGGGCAGTACGACAACGCCCGGGCGCAGCTGCCCGACCGCGTGCGGCTGGTCGTGATGGCGACCGACGACGCATGGGCGCGGGACGTCGGCCCGACCTTCGTCGTGAACGACCGGGGCGAGCGCCGCGGCATCGACTGGGGCTTTAACGCCTGGGGCGGCGCGGTGGACGGCCTCTATCCCTCGTGGGAGAACGACAACCGCGTGGCGCGGAAGTTCTGCGACCTGATGGGGAACGATGTCTATGACAAGCGCGATTTTATCTGCGAGGGCGGCTCCATCCACACGGACGGCGAGGGCACGGTGCTCGTCACCGAGGCGTGCCTGCTGAGCGCGGGACGCAACCCTGACCTGTCCAAGGCGGAGATCGAGCGGACGCTCTGCGAGTATCTGGGCGCGGAAAAGGTCATCTGGCTGCCGCGCGGCATCTACAACGACGAAACCAACGAGCACGTGGACAACGTCTGCGCCTTTACCGCGCCGGGCGAGGTCGTTCTCGCGTGGACGGACGACGAAAGCGACCCGCAGTACGCGCTGTCCAAGGCAAGCCTTGACGTTCTCGAGGCCGAGCTGGACGCAAAGGGACGCCGCATCAAGGTGCACAAGCTGCCGCTGCCGAAGCCGGTCACGATCACCGCCGAGGAATGCGAGGGACTCGACCTGTGCGAGGGCGAGCCGACCCGCACGCCCGGTGAGCGCCTCGCCGCGAGCTACGTCAACTTCTACATCGCAAATCACGCGATCGTCATGCCGGCGTTCGGCGACCCGGCCGACGAGAAAGCGCGGCGCATTCTCGAAAAGCTGTTCCCGACCCGGAAGGTCGTTGCCGTCCCGGCACGCGATATTCTCATCGGCGGCGGAAACATCCACTGCGTCACACAGCAGATACCGAAATGATCCGTAGGGCGGGCTGACCTCAGCCCGCCGCCGGAAAAACGAAGCGGATACCGGTAAGACTCTTTATATGATTGAAAAGGAGCACATTATGTCTAAAAAAGTAACCGTAGCGGCGGTGCAGATGACCTACGGTCTGGAAAACGCGCTCGCAAAGGTGCGCGAGGCGGCCTCGCAGGGCGCACAGATCATTCTTCTGCCCGAGCTGTTCGAAAACTGGTACTTCTGCCAGGAAAAAAGCTATGAAAACTACCATCTCGCGACGACGCTCGAAGAAAACCCGGCGGTCTGCGAGCTGAGAAAAATCGCGCACGACTTCCGTGTTGTCCTGCCGGTCAGCTACTACGAGCGCGTCGGCAACACCACCTTCAACACGGTCGCCGTCATTGACGCGGACGGCAGCATCCTCGGCCAGTACCGCAAGACCCACATTCCGGACGACCATTTCTATCAGGAAAAGTTCTATTTCACCCCGGGCGACACGGGCTTCAAGGTCTGGGACACCGCGTATGCGAAAATCGGCGTGGGCATCTGCTGGGACCAGTGGTTCCCGGAGTCCGCACGCTGCATGGCACTGATGGGTGCGGAAATCCTGTTCTACCCGACCGCCATCGGCTCGGAGCCTATCCTTGACTGCGACTCCATGCCGCACTGGCGCCGCTGTATGCAGGGCCACGCCGCGGCGAACATCATGCCGCTCATCGCCGCGAACCGCATCGGCACGGAAACCGTCAAGCCGACCCCCGACAACCAGAATCAGTCCTCCTCGCTGACGTTCTACGGCTCGTCCTTCATCGCGGACGAAACCGGCGCACTCGTCGAGCAGGCCGACCGTGAGAACGACGCCGTTCTGACGCACACCTTCGACCTCGATGAAATCCGCGAAATGCGCTCCTCGTGGGGCGTGTTCCGTGACCGCCGTCCCGAAATGTACGGCGCGATGCGCTCGTTCGGCTGAGAACAGCTTTCATAGACGAAAAAAAGACCATCTGACGCAGAATTGACTGCTCAGATGGTCTTTTCTCATGCCTTTTTGCGCTTACCCCAGAATGCCGAGGTGCTCAAGCAGGATTTTGATGCCCATTAAAATGAGCACCGCGCCGCCGAAGAACTCCGCGCGGGATTTGTACTTGAGGCCGAAAACGTGGCCGATCTTGATGCCGATGCAGGACAGCACGAAGGTCGTAGCGCCGATGAAGCAGACCGCCGGAAGGATGTTGACCTGAAGAAAGGCGAAGGTCACGCCGACCGCCAGCGCGTCGATGCTGGTCGCGACGGCCAGCGGGAGCATGGTGCCGAACGAGAACGAGTCGCTGAGGTTTTCCTCGTCGTGCTCACGCGACTCGCGGATCATGTTCGCGCCGATGAGGCCGAGCAGAACGAACGCGATCCAGTGGTCGATGCTCATGATGAGCGACTGAAAGCGCACGCCGAGCGCGAAGCCGATGAGCGGCATCAGCATCTGAAAGCCGCCGAAGTACGCGCCGACCGTCAGCGCATGGCGCGGCTTCAGCTCACGCACGCTCAGTCCCTTGCAGACGGACACCGCGAAAGCGTCCATCGAAAGTCCGACCGCGATGATAAATAACTCCACTAATCCCATTTTCCTTGTCCTCCTTGTCGTGTGTACGGCAGCTGAGCATAAAAAAAGAGACCCATCTGCCCTGAAAAACAGATAAGTCTCGTCATTTCATGCAAAACCAGAGAAGCGTCCTTCTCAGTATGTTGGCCCTGCCGCGCGCGCCGGAACAAGCGCTCGCCGACTACTCCCTTATTGTGCTGTATTATAGCATATTCGAAAGAGAGTGTCAATATGCAGGGCGGAAACGTTTGCGGAAGCGCTTTCTGCGGTAAGATGTTGCTAACTCAGTCGATGTTCTGAGAGCAGATGATGGAGATGCTGGTGGAGAGCTGGTCCTTGTCCGGCTGGGCGCCGAGCTGGAGCAGGTCGCACAGCAGCGTCAGCGGCAGGCTGCCCTGACGGAACAGGTCCTGCGTGATGGTGAGGTCGAGCGTGCCCTCGCGCAGCATTTCCGCGCGGCCGGGGGACATATCGTGCGCAATGACGCGGACGCGGCCGGTATATCCGGCGGCACGCACGGCATCGATGCAGGCGGTCACAGAGCGGTTCGCCATATAGATGGCGTCGGGCGGCGTGGCGCTCCCCAGGGCGGCGGCCACTCTATTATAGGTAACGCGGTAGTCGTTGTAGGTTTCACCGATGTCGATCTGGGACGAGGAGAAGCCTTTTTCGCGCATATGCGAGCAGAAGCCGTCCAGACGGGTGCGGTGGCCGTGGTATTCGAGGTTGCCGGCGAGGGCAAGCACGTGCGCATCCGGCGCGATGCACTTGGTCAGCAGCTCGGCGGCGATGCGGCCGCTCTTCGCGTAATCCTGACCGACGAAGCACAGACGGCGGCTGTTCGGCAGGTCGGAGTTGAACGTGATGCAGGGAATGCCGCTGTCGGCCAGCTCGCCGACCTTCGCTTCTATTGCAATATCGTTCAGCGCACACAGCGCGATGCCCTGTGCCCCCCATTCGAGCAGCTCGTCGAGCAGGGTGATGGCCTCGCCGGGAATATCGGTTTCACAGGTGCACACACGGATTTCCGCGTGGCGGCCGGACAGCTTGGTGCGGGCGCTTTCGATGCCGCGCGTGACCTCCTCGCGGAACGGGCCTGCCCAGTTGGGCAGAAGCACGCCGAGCTTGACGGGGGAGTAGTGCTGCGGACGGTCGGCGGTCTGGCGGTGCGCCTCGCGCGGAGAAAGGTATCCGGTTTCGCGGATAGCGTCCAGAACGCGCTCGCGGACGTCTGCGCGGACGTAGGAGCGGTTATTCAGCACGCGGTCAACCGTGCCGCGCGAAACACCGGCGCGTTCCGCAACTGTCTGTATCGTGGGTCGTTTGTTCATAGCTATCATTATCCTTTTCAGTGGGGAAATGGTTCTGTACTTATTATAGCACAAATGTGTGCAATGTAAAGAAAAGTATCACACATCACGCAAATGTGTGTAAAAGCACAGAAAGAAAGAAACAAACACACGGAACGAAAAACGGATAAAACACGGAAAATATGCAGTAAACCGAACGCTAAAGTGCTGACACGAAAAAACACACAAGCACAGAATTAGTGTGTGTTACCAAATGCGTGCCGCGGAGTTTGTGACAAAAGTCAAAAAGCAAATATATCGGAAAGGAAAGTTCAGATAAAATGGATAAATGCGATTTGTTATCGTAAATACAAAGTGAAAAGTTTGAAACACTGTTCTGCGCTTTCGTAAAATTACTGTTGACAGGGGCGAGGGGGCACGCTATAATAAGCACATAAAGAGCACGGAAGCACAGAAAAGCACAGAGAGAACCGTGCATCACAAAAGAGAGTGAAGAGAAAAGGAGAGTTCACTATGATGAAGAAAAGACTTATGGCGGCTCTGATGGCAGCAACGATGGCAATGAGCCTCGCAGCGTGCGGCGGCGGCGACGCCCCGGCAGGCGGTTCGGACAACGCTTCGAACGAGCCTTACAAGATCCGCATGACGCTCAAGACCAACGCCGCTGAGTTCTGGAACATCATTCAGGCCGGTGCGGAAGCCTACGAGAAGGACCATCCGGAAGAAGTCAAGCTGTCCATCTACGGCCCTCCGGGAGAGACCTACTACGAGGAGCAGCTCAACTCCATCCAGACCGACCTCGTTGCCGACTATGACGGCTACCTGATCGCTCCGCTTCAGTCCGAAGCAGTTGCAACCGCTATCGAAAGCACCGACAAGCCGGTCGTAGCATATGACACCAACATCGACTCCGACAAGTGCCTCGCTTTCGTCGGCACCGGCAACAAGGAGGCCGCTAAGGAAGGCGCAAAGGCCGCAGTCGAGGCTGCCAAGGCAAACGGCTGGGACGAGATCAAGTGCATCGAGATCGCAGGCGTTCAGGGCGACTCCACCAACACCGCCCGCATGGACGGCTACCGCGAAGGCATCACTGAGGCCGGCGGCGAGTTCCTCGACAACGAGACCCAGTACGCAAACGCAACCGCTGACCTCGCAGTTACCGCGATGGAAGGCATCATGAGCAAGTTCCCGGACGGCGTCGCGATTATCTGCTCGAACAATGACGATATGGCGCTGGCAGCAGCCCGCACCGCAAAGAGCAACCCGAATTACGCAAAGACCATCTTCCTCGGCTTCGACGGCCAGAAGTTCGCTTGCGAGGCAGTCGCAGCAGGCGAGCTGACCATGACCGCAGCACAGAACAACTTCGACATCGGCTACAAGGCTGTTGAGACCATGGTCAAGATTCTCAAGGGCGAGCAGTACGACAAGGTCGTAGACACCGGCACCGAAATCATCACCAAGGACAACGCAGAAGAGCGTCTGACCAAGTTCAACGAGTGGATGAAATAATTCCTTGAAATGCACGCATTTCAAGGAGATGGGAAACACCGCGGCTTTGCCGCGGATGATTCCCGGGCGAAAATCAGCGCGTCGCACAGCGGCACACCGATTTTCTTACCTGTGTAAAAAGTCAGGTACACGCCCCGACTTTTTATGAGAATTTCTTCGAAATTCTCAATTTTATACCGCCTACGGCGGTCTTTCTGCAAGAACCGCGCTCCAACGCTCTGACAGAATAATAAAAACCTCTCAAAAACCCCTCACACCCAATGCTAAGGAGGCATCTTCCTATGAAAGTAGGTATCATCGGTGCAGGCCGCATCGGCAAGGTACACGCAAAGAACATCTCCATGTTCGTTCCGGAGATGGAGATCAAGACCATCGCCGACCCGTTCATGAATGAGCAGACCGAGGCTTTCGCCAAGTCCTGCGGCATTCCGAACACCACCAAGGACGCAAACGACATCCTGAACGACCCGGAAATCGAAGCAGTTCTCATCTGCTCTTCCACCGACACCCATTCCAAGTACATCATCGAGGCCGCTCACGCAGGCAAGCACATCTTCTGCGAGAAGCCGATCGATTACGATCTGGAGAAGGTTCACGCTGCGATTAACGCAGCAAAGGAAGCAGGCGTCAAGCTGCAGATCGGTTTCTGCCGCCGCTTCGACCACAACCACCGCGCAGTCTACGACATGGTCCGCGACGGCAAGGTAGGCAAGGTCAACATCATCAAGATTTCTTCCCGCGACCCGGAGCCGCCCCCGGTATCCTATGTCAAGGTTTCCGGCGGTATCTTCTATGATATGATGATCCATGACTTCGACATGGCGCGCTTCCTGGCGGGCAGCGAGGTCACTGAGGTCAACGCCATCGGTTCGGTTCTGGTAGACCCGGGCATCGGCGAGGCAGGCGACGTAGACACCGCTCTCGTTACCCTGAAGTTCGCAAACGGTGCAATCGGTGTCATCGACAACAGCCGCAAGGCAGTTTACGGTTACGACCAGCGCGTTGAGGTATTCGGCTCGGAAGGCTGTGCCGAGGACCAGAACGACACCCCGAACACCGCTGTTCTGTCCACTGCGGACGGCGCGGTTCACGGCGTAGCCTACAAGGTCATGTGGGACCGCTACACCGGCGCGTTCGTTTCCGAGATGCAGGCATTCGCAGACGCCGTTGTTAATGACAAGGAGACCCCGGTCACCGGCGAGGACGGTCTGTATCCGGTGCTGATGGCAGCCGCGGCTACCAAGTCCCTGCATGAGGGCCGCCCGGTCAAAATCGCTGAAATCGAGTAATAAAATCTGTGCACCTTGCCGTGTTGCATCAACGGCGCGGCAGGGTGTAACCTGATAAAGGAATCCCAAGCATTTCTATTTTCCGTCTGGAGGTAAATTATTATGGCACTGAGAAAATGCGCGTGCATCGACACGCTTTATACCGAGCTGGACTGGCTCGACCGCTTTCAGGCGGCAAAAAACGATGGCTTCGAAGCAGTAGAGTTCTGGGACTGGCGCATCCGTGATCTGGACGCGACCCGTGAGGCTGCCGAGAAGGCAGGCATCGCAATCTCCGGCTTCAACGGCGACGCAGACTATTCTCTCGTTGACCCGACCCATAAGCAGAAGTATCTGGACTACCTGAAGCAGTCCATCGCGGCGGCAAAGAAGGTCGGCGCCGCCAGCGTCACCATCCATTCCAACGCACTGGGCGACGGCGGCATTGTTGTCAATCACTACGATAACCTGTCCCACACGGTCAAGCTGTGCTCGATGTACGACACCCTGCTCGCCTGCGCAGAGCTGGCAGAAAAGGAAGAGATCAACCTCAATCTTGAGGCGCTGAACATCACCACCGACCACGTTGGTAACTTCCTCGCAACCACCCAGATGGGCGCTGAAATCGTTCGCCTGATCGGCTGCCCGCGCCTCAAGCTGCTGTATGATGTATATCATATGCAGATCAACGAGGGCTGCATTTGCGACACGATTTCGAACTACGGCGATACCTTCGGCCACATCCATGTAGCGGACGCCCCGGGCCGCCATGAGCCGGGCACGGGCGAAATCAACTACACCAAGGTTCTCGCACATCTGGAGAAATGCGGCTACACCGGCCGTGTAGGCTACGAGCTGTTCCCGGAGACCGACACCGCGACCGCGGTCAAGGCGATCTTCGAGCATTCCCCCAAGGCATAAGGCAACACCGTACAATTAAAGCTGCGGCGCTTTGCGGAAATTTCGCGCCCTGACTTTGTTGCGATTTCTTGCAATACGAAAGTATTGCTGCAAAACCGCGCCTCGTCAGCACGCAAAATTTACTCGCAAATCGCTCTTGTCCAATTATGCGGTATTGCCTGAAAACTCAGTCATTCTCACATGGAGCCGCTCCAGCAAGGGGCGGCTCTTTTGCTGTTCGGCACAGAGATGCAAAAACTGCAAACGTTTGCGTTGTGCAGGATAGACAGAGTGGCGTTAAGAACCAGTAAAAAATCGCGATTTTCCGGCAAACTGATACTGTTGAAACATGAATATTCTTATATAGAAGTAATGCCAGATTGACATTTTTTGTGTTTTCAAGTGGAATTCACGAAAAAAATTTGCGTAATCCACAAGAAAATTCGCAAAGGGTTGCAAGTTTTTGTGCATCCGGGAAAAGAAAATGAAAGCGAAACGCCACTCTGATTATTTGCACAAAAGTGCGAATTTTTCGATATAAACCCTGATTTATGTGAAGAAAAAGTAAAGTTAAGCGAAAGAAAACTTGTAAAATGAAAAAATGAATTTCATGAAAAAACGAATAAATTCAAGCGAATTGTGCAAAATATACAAGAACGATTTGGTAATTCGGTGTAATCCCACAATAGAAGTTTTTGTGCAGAGCGTGCTATAATACGGTTGTGTGATTGAAGTGTGAGTAAAAAGAGCGCATCAACCGAATGGAGGAAAGATCCACAATGAAGAAATATGTTTACATGTTCCCGGAAGGCAATGGCAAAATGCGTGAGCTGCTCGGCGGCAAGGGCGCGAACCTGGCAGAAATGACCGGCCTCGGCATGCCCGTTCCGCAGGGCTTTACCATCACCACCGAAGCCTGCACCCGGTACTACGAAGATGGCAAAACCATCTACCCGGATATCCAGGAACAGATCCTCGAATATCTCGATAAGCTCGAAAAGGTCACCGGCAAGACCCTCGGCGACCCCGAGAAGCCGCTGCTCGTATCGGTCCGTTCCGGTGCGCGCGCTTCCATGCCCGGCATGATGGACACCATCCTGAACCTCGGCATGAACGACGAGATCTGCGAAGCCGTTGCTAAGCTGACGAACAATCCGCGTTTCGCACGCGACTCTTACCGCCGCTTCATCCAGATGTTCTCCGACGTCGTAATGGAGCTGCCGAAGTCCACTTTCGAGCAGTTCATCGACCAGGTCAAGGACAAGAAGGGCGTCAAGATGGACAACGAGCTGGACGCAGACGATATGTCCGAGCTGATCGTTCTGTTCAAGGACCACTATAAGAAGTCCCTCGGCGAGGACTTCCCGCAGGACCCCAAGAAGCAGCTGATGGAAGCTGTCCGCGCAGTATTCCGCTCCTGGGACAACCCGCGTGCTAACACCTACCGCCGCATGAATGACATTCCGCACTCCTGGGGCACCGCAGTCAACGTTCAGTCGATGGTATTCGGCAACATGGGCGAGACTTCGGGCACCGGCGTTGCATTTACCCGTAACCCGGCAACCGGCGAGAAGAAGCTGTACGGCGAGTTCCTGATGAACGCGCAGGGCGAGGACGTCGTAGCAGGCATCCGCACCCCGCAGCCGATTTCCGCACTGGCCAACACCATGCCGGAGGTTTACAACCAGTTCGTTGACATTTCCAGCCGCCTCGAGAAGCACTACGGCGATATGCAGGATATGGAGTTCACCATCGAAAACGGCAAGCTCTATATGCTCCAGACCCGTAACGGCAAGCGTACCGCTCAGGCAGCGCTCAAGGTTGCAGTTGACCTCGTAGACGAGGGCGTATGCACCAAGGAGCAGGCTGTCATGAAGGTAGAGCCGAAGCAGCTCGACGCACTGCTGCATCCGACCTTCAATCCGGAAGCACTGAAGGCTGCTACCCCGATCACCACCGGCCTGCCGGCATCTCCCGGTGCTGCCTGCGGCGCGGTTTACTTCACCGCTGACGCTGCTGCAAAGGCACACAAGACCGGCCTTAAGGTCGTTCTGGTCCGTCAGGAGACCTCCCCGGAGGACATCGACGGCATGGCAGTTTCCGAGGGCATCATGACCGCTCGCGGCGGCATGACCTCTCACGCAGCCGTAGTTGCACGCGGCATGGGCACCTGCTGTGTTGCCGGCGTAAACGGCATCAAGGTTTCCGAAGAGGACAAGACCATCACGTTCGCTGACGGCACGATTGCCAAGGAAGGCGACGTTATTTCGCTCGACGGCTCGACCGGCAACGTTTACCTCGGCGCTATCGCGACGCAGGAAGCTGAGCTGACCGGCGACTTCGGCCGCTTCATGGGCTGGGCTGACGAGATCCGTACCCTGCACGTCCGCACCAACGGCGATACGCCGCGCGACGCTACGCAGGCACGCAAGTTCGGCGCGGAAGGCATCGGCCTGTGCCGTACTGAGCATATGTTCTTCGAGCCGACCCGTATCAAGGCGGTTCGCGAGATGATCATCGCTGACACGCTCGAGCAGCGCAAGGCCGCTCTGGCGAAGATCCTGCCGATGCAGCGCGGCGACTTCGAGGCAATCTACCGCGCAATGGGCGGTCTGCCGGTAACCATCCGCCTGCTTGACCCGCCGCTCCACGAGTTCCTCCCGCACGAGGACGACGAGATTCAGGAGCTGGCCGGCGAGATGGGCGTTCCGTTCGAGAAGCTGAAGTCCAAGGTCGAGAGCCTGCACGAGTTCAACCCGATGCTCGGCACCCGCGGCTGCCGTCTGGACGTTCTCTATCCGGAAATCGCTGAGATGCAGACCGAGGCGATTATCTCCGCTGCCATCAACGTCTGGAAGGAAGACGACCTGCGCATCACTCCGGAGATCATGGTTCCGCTGGTTTCCGAGATCAACGAGCTGCGCTTCGTTAAGAAGGTAATCAAGGCGAAGGCTGACGAGCTGATCGAGGCTTCCGGCCTGAAGATGAAGTATATGGTAGGTACCATGATCGAGACCCCGCGTGCAGCAGTCACCTCGGACGAGATCGCAGAAGAGGCTGAGTTCTTCTCCTTCGGTACCAATGACCTGACTCAGATGACCTACGGCTTCTCCCGTGACGACGTCGGCCGCATCCTCGAGACCTACTTCGAGAAGAAGATCCTCGAGTCCGACCCGTTTGCACGCCTCGACCAGAAGGGCGTCGGCAGACTGGTCAAGCTGGCTGTTGACAACGGCAAGCGCGTCCGTCCGGACATCAAGCTCGGCATCTGCGGCGAGCACGGCGGCGACCTTTCGTCCGTTGAGTTCTGCCACAACGTCGGCCTGAACTACGTTTCCTGCTCGCCGTTCCGCGTTCCGATTGCGCGTCTGGCAGCAGCACAGGCTCGCGTTAAGGAGCTTGGCAAGGCGTAAAATCTGACAATTACAGATAATAGGAGGGACAGGCGAAAGCCTGTCCCTTTTCTGCGCGGTATGGAAATCTGGCATCGCGTGATGGTGCGGACGGCGGGGTGGGGGCACCCCGCCCTACGATTGCTCCGTTTTACCGTTATTGTCGATAAAATCTATTTTTGAGAATACGAAATGCCGCGCGAAAGCGCGCATAAAATACAATCTGCGAAGCAGATTGATAAAAACCGGGGGCGTGTACCTCGGTTTTTATACCTTGAGAGGGAGAAAGTTTCCGCATGGGAACTTTCGGACGTCCGTGTTTTGCGAAGTCAAAACACAGATTGTCGGCGAAACTGTAGTTTCGCGACAGTCTAAAAAAAGTGCACCGGGAAACCGGTGCACTTCGCATTTTTGGGTGATTTTTACTTGTAGAACTCGTTGATGTAGGCAACAACGTCCTCGCGGCAGCCGCGGAAGGGACCCGGGGTCTCCATCTTGAGGGAAACGAGAGCGGTCGCCCAGAGCAGCGCTTCCTCGACCGAGGCGTGCTGACGCTCGTTGATGTAGCCTGCGAACGCGGTGTCGCCGCGGCCGGTGCGGCCGGACAGGTTGCGCGCCTTGATGGGGCAGGTGTAGATCTTCTCGCCGTCATAAACGAGCAGCTCGGTGTTGTGCGAGATCATGACCTCCTTCGCGCCCCACTCGTGCAGCATATGAGCGGCCTTGACGCGGTCGTTTGTGCCGGTCAGGATTTCCGCCTCGGCGGCGTCGGTCTTGAGGTAGTCGATGAGCGGCAGGATTTCCTTCTTGTCCGCCCAGTCATGGAACGCCATGGTCTTGTCCGGCTCGACGTGGCGCAGCATGCACTGAACGTCAACCGCTACCTTGCCGTGCTTTGCGCTCTCGCGGATAAGCTCGCCGTCGAAATCGCCGTATACCAGACCGGCGAAGTGATACATCTTAGTCTTGATGTCCGCCATCTCGTCAAAGCGGAACGGGTCGCACTTGCCGAGCGAGGTGCAGGCGCGCTTCTCCTTGTCGGCGGTGAAATACTGGTTGCGGATGGAGCAGGTGTGCTCGGACGGCTTCCAGTACAGGTCAGCCTTGATGCCCTCGAAGCGTTCGTTGACGTCCGCCTCCTCCGGGTTGAGCTTGCAGAAGATGGCAGCCTTCGCGCCGCTGCCTGCGGCCGCCCAGCCGGAAGCAACAACTGCGCCGCCTACCTCGCTGCGCTCGTTGCCGAGATAGTCGATATTGTGGTCGAGCGAAACCGGGCCGACCACCAGTACATCATATTCTTTCTCCATTTTTTCTTTCCGCGCACATCGCTGTGCGCACTCCTTTCTCAAAGATGTTGCAGGGCGCAGAGCACCCCACAGGTCCTCAAATAGGTCTTTACAACTTTACACAGTCATTTTACCATAAATCGTCGCAAAACACAATAAAATATTTGTGAAATCTGCAACGAAAACGTGTGCATTTCAATTTTTTCGAAAAAATTTACATGGAGAGCACCCGCAGCACCGTGGCACCCGCTTGCACAGCGGCGCGAAATATGATATGCTTAGATACATTCTAAGAGGCAGAAGTTCGGGAGAGTGCCCGAAAACGGCGCAGAGCCGCGCGGCACAGGAGGGAGAGTTACCAATGGTTCAATATATGGAATGGCTCAAGGCGTTCCTGTTCGGTATCGTGGAGGGCATCACGGAGTGGCTGCCGATCAGCAGCACGGGCCACATGATACTGCTCAACGAGTTCGTGCAGCTCGACGTTTCGGATTCGTTCTACAAGATGTTCGAGGTCGTCATTCAGCTCGGCGCAATTCTCGCGGTCGTGGTTCTGTTCTGGAACCAGATCTGGCCGGTGAAGCGCAATCAGGGTCGCCACGGCGGCGCGTCCGTCACCATCGACCGCGACATCATCCGTCTGTGGTGCAAGATCATCGTTGCGTGCATCCCGGCGGCGGTTGTCGGCCTGAAATGGAACGACCTGTTCGAGGAGCTGTTCTACAACTATACATCGGTTTCCATCGCGCTCATCGTGTTCGGCGTCGCGTTCATCGCGGTCGAAACCGCACACAAGGGCAAAGAGGCGAAAATCAATTCGCTGAATGAGCTGACCTACCCGACCGTGCTCATGATCGGCCTGTTTCAGCTGATCGCGGCGGTTTTCCCGGGCACCTCGCGCTCCGGCTCGACCATCGTCGGTGCACTGCTGCTCGGCGTTTCGCGCACGGTGGCGGCGGAGTTCACGTTCTTCCTCGCTATCCCGGTCATGTTCGGCGCGAGTCTGCTCAAGCTCGTCAAGTTCGGCCTTGTTTTCACCCAGACCGAGCTTATCATCCTCGCCATCGGCATGGTAACGGCATTTGTTTCGTCCCTGCTCATCATCCGTATGCTCATGGCGTTCGTCAAACGCCACGACTTCAAGGTGTTCGGCTGGTACCGCATCATCCTCGGCGTGGCCGTGCTCGCGTACTTCAAGCTCGCGCACTGATAACCGCATAGAAAAATCCCTGCACCATGGCTTTGCGGCCTGTGCAGGGATTTTTTATGCCGTTTTTACAGGTTTTTGATGTCGGAAACGATGAGCTCCGGAGTCAGGTGGTTGTCGCGGAGCACCTGCTCGAGGTTGTAGCGGTCGAGAAATTCCTTTTTCAGACCGAAATTCAGCACCTTGACGGCGTCTGCGCCGTAGAAGCGTGCGATTTTCTCACCGAAACCGCCGTCCAGCTGGCCGTCCTCAAGGGTCACGACCACATCGTGGTCTGCGGTCAGCTCGCGCAGCAGCTTTTCGTCCAGACCGGTGATGAAGCGCGGGTTGATAACGGTCGCGTCGATGCCGGTCTGCGTTTTCAGCAGCGCCGCCGCCTGCTGCGCCAGAGAGAAGAACGAGCCGAGACCGAGAAGCGCGACCTTCGCGCCGCGGTGCGCTACCTGATACTCGTTCAGGCGGCTGAAGTCCGGCTTTACGGCTTCGCCGCTCGAAATGAGCGGGCCGCCCGGCATACGGATGGCAACCGGATGGTCGGTCTGGTCGATGCTCCAGTCGAGCATGGCGAGGTATTCCTCGCGGCTCGTCGGGGCGAGGTAGACAAGGTTCGGAATATTCGACATCATCGGAATGTCGTACAGGCCAAGGTGGGTGACGTCGTTCATGCCGTAGACCGAGCCCCACGCGACGATAATAGTCGCCGGGCTGTTGTTGATGCAGAGGTCCTGCGACAGCTGGTCATAGGTGCGCTGAATAAAGGTCGAGTACACGCCGTAGACCGGCTTGCCGCCGGCTGCTGCGATGCCGGACGCGAGCGCGACTGCGTTTTCCTCCGCGATGCCGACATCGATGAACTGACGGCCGGCGAGCCTGCGCTTGTCCTCGGTGAAGCCGAGAACGGTCGGGGTGCCCGAGGTGATCATGCAGACCGCCGGGTCGCGCTTCATGCGCTCGAGCATGAAATCGGTCGTGATGCTCTCCCAGCTTTCGCCCTCCGTGCTCATGAGCGGCTTGCCGGTTTCGCGGTCGAACGGAGCGCAGTAGTGCCAGTCCTCCTTGTGCTGCTCGGCGGGGGCGAAGCCCTTGCCCTTTTCGGTCACGATATGCAGAACGACCGGCTTTTTCGCGTCCTTGACTGCGCGGAGCGCCTCGATCATGGCGGAAAGGTCGTTGCCGTCCGCGACAAAGAGGTAGTCCAGACCCATCGCGCGGAACAGGTTGCACTCGGCCTTGCCGCCGGTTTCGCGCAGCAGGCACAGATTGCCGTAGATGCCGCCGTGGTTCTCCGCGATGGACATATCGTTGTCGTTTACGATGATGATGAGGCTGCCGTCCAGCTCGGCCGCGTAGTCGAGCGCTTCGAGCGCTTCGCCGCCGGACAGCGAGCCGTCACCGATGACTGCGATGACGTTGCCGCTCTCGCCGCGCAGGTCACGCGCCTTCGCCAGACCGCAGGCGAGGCTGACCGAGGTCGAGGTGTGGCCGATGGTGAAGTGGTCGTGCTCGCTCTCGTGCGGGTTGCTGTAACCCGAAACGTCGTCGTAGTGCGCCGGGTCGAGGAAAGCCTCGGCTCTGCCGGTCAGCATCTTGTGCGGATAGGTCTGGTGCGAAACGTCGAACACCATCTTATCCTTCGGGGAGTCGAAAACGTAGTGCAGCGCGACGGTCGCCTCGACGAAGCCGAAGTTCGGGCCGCAGTGGCCGCCGTGGCGGCTGAGCTTTTCGATGAGCGCGGTGCGGATTTCGCCGCAGAGCGTCGTCATTTCGGTGAGCGACAGCTTCTTGACGTCTGCCGGGCCGCTGATGTGTTCCAGATACATAGGGGTTCCTCCTGTTTGTTTTCTGCGGAAACTATGGTATCACTTTGAGTGCGCTCCAAGTCAAGAGAAAAAACAGTTTGCCGCGGAAAAAGTCAAGGCTTTCACATTCCTGCATTATTCTCTGCGATACGGACAAATGTCTTTATGCAGAAAACACAAAAATGAACGAATTGATTTTTTAATAATCGGTAGATTATCTGAAATTGTGAAAAACTCAAAAAAAACTGTGCCGTAAGTTCGAGAAAGTAGTATAATAAACACAATCATCAGACGGGACGGTGAAAAAAAGCCGCTCCAGAGATAAAAGGAGAAGATACACCATGAAGAAAACACTCAGTATGCTTCTGGCCGGCGCAATGCTGGCAACGGCGCTGACCGGCTGCGGTTCTTCCGCTTCCACCGGCTCCGACAGTGCAGACAACTCGACCGACAGCTCCGCTTCCGGCGCAGCCTTCAAGATCGGCGGCACCGGCCCGCTGACCGGCGCAAACGCAATTTACGGCAACGCCTGCAAGAACGGCGCACAGATCGCGGTTGACGAGATCAACGCTGAGGGCGGCGATATTCAGTTCGAGCTGAACTATCAGGACGATGAGCACGACGCCGAGAAGGCTGTCAACGCCTACAACACCCTGAAGGACTGGGGCATGCAGCTGTCCCTTGGCTCTGTAACCTCCAAGCCGTGCGAGGCTACCGCCGCTGAGAACTACAGCGACCGTATTTTCGCACTGACTCCGTCTGCTTCCACCGTTGCGGTAACCGCAGATAAGGACAATGTGTTCCAGATGTGCTTCGTTGACCCGAACCAGGGCACCGCATCCGCACAGTACATCGCAGAGCAGAAGCTCGGCACCAAGATCGCTGTCATCTGGAAGAACGATGACGTTTACTCCACCGGCATTCACGACAAGTTCGTTGCAGAGGCAAAGACCAAGGGCCTGCAGGTCGTTTCCGACAACACCTTCACCGATGCTTCCGCTAACGACTTCTCCGTTCAGCTGAACGACGCAAAGAGCAAGGGCGCTGACCTGGTATTCCTGCCGATGTACTATCAGCCGGCATCCCTGATCCTGACCCAGGCAAACAGCATGGGCTACAAGCCGAAGTTCTTCGGTGTAGACGGCATGGACGGCATTCTGACCATGGAAGGCTTT